>Ga0209187_1000162_pt1 | contig 144911 bp, 130 predicted proteins | sample BantaG_FD_187430 | JGI IMG/M metagenome (GOLD analysis project Ga0209187, IMG submission 187430) | Marine algal microbial communities from Bantry Bay, Ireland - BantryBay_4 metaG (SPAdes) (version 2) | ecosystem: Host-associated > Algae > Red algae > Unclassified | place: Bantry Bay, Ireland...
AGCCGTCGGTGGCGGCGAATCAACCTGGTCATCAGGCAAAAACCCGACCCCACCATTCCAGTCGGTTATTGATCCGTCAGGATGCTGCACGAACCACGGCTCACCCGGGTCACGGAGCGCTACCGGAAACACCGGCGGGCCATAGGACAACCAACGGTCAGGGAACGCATAGTTACTTGCGGGATCAATGAACAGATCAGACGCACCGAGCTGGTCAAGAATCCGTTGTTCACGATCGGTTCGTCGATCCTCGAAACTGTCCTCAGGCGACTCCGCGCCAGCAACAACCCACTGACCATCAACCTGCCACGCAACATCAGAACCAAGCGCCTCCAAACGCTCAACCCCAAACTCCTCAACCAACTCCCGACCCAGAACCGTCCGATACGCCAACCCACCCAATATGTACCGAGGCCACCGCGCCGCGTCGAAGCCTCGGGCCTGCTCATCCAAGAAACTTGCCGTTTCCGAGCGCCGCCCGATCGGCTCATCTTCATCTTCGACCCGTGCCAGGATGGGATCACAAATAGCGCAAAGCTCCAGCACCCGCCCCAGCAACCAATCACTATCCGGAGTTCTCAGACTCACCGACACACCGCCGCGGAGTCCAACGCGCCCGTTCACATGAACCGAGGCGAGCGGAGACTCCCCTGACCCGGCCTGCCACATCCGAGACGACCCATAATTGCGGTGATACGAAGCCAGTTGATCGACTCGGCTTGCGTTGTCTGCCAGCGGAGTATCAGCACCGTCCGACATGTGGGTTGGTGTGAACCAAGGATCCGAACCTGCCAATGCTTCAAATATCGCTCGCAAACGGGCAAGGGGCACCTTCCCAGACCGCAAGACCAGTTCGACTCGCCACAAACGAGACATCAGGAAATGTCTGCCAACCGGACAACTGTTGTCGAAACAATATTCCCTGCATCATCCATCACTGCCCGAACAATAGTCACCGTGACCCCATCTCTTCTGGCTTGTGTGATGAGATACTTGAGCTGCTGCGTCATTCCGGTGTTCGGATTGATCATCAGGTCGAGCGAACCGGTCTCTTTATCGATCAGGTACCTGAGCATGTTTGCAACGTTGCTGTTGACGCCAGCGTCGAGTTTTCCGTTGACGTTCTTGAACTCGACGAAATCGTTTGGGCCGTTCACGCCGTCAGGGATGAAAGCACCGTCTCCGGTGCCGAACATCTCATTGTTCTTCGGCAAGCCGACTTCGGAGAGGCCAGCCGTTTCGAAGTCGGATCCGCCTCTCTGGTTGCGTTTGATCCTCGCGAGAGCGGCAATCCATTGCGTGAACGTCATATCGCCCTTATAGGCGTCCCACAAGTCACTGACCTTTGTCGCGTCGATGCCCAGTTCTTTGAGCGACTGCTGATCGCCGTCCGGGCCTTTGTCCGTAAGCGCCTCATCAACGAGATCGGAGTCGTACCCGTTGGTATCAGCCTCGTCACATTGTTTCGCGTTGTGGACAAGCAGGTCGGCGGTGCCGGTCGAGACGGTGAAGTTGTTGTCGTTGGCGACAGTAAGTTCCCACACGGTGCTGTTCTGCGGCGCAGTCGTGCTGACAGCAGCAACCGTGACCAAACCTGTAGGTGCGAGCAGCGTATGACCCGGTTGCACGTACTGGAGTTCGGTCCAGGTTTGTGTGGTGTCTACCCAGAAGCGATGGTCATCAGTAGCGGTAACTGTGCTGCCATCAACGAGCTCAACGGTGGACAATGCGCCAGTATCAGGATGTGACCACTGATCTATCACTTCTTGAGCGCCCCAGGTCTCGGTCTCCAGGTCATAGGCGATGACGTCATCGCCGGGCCAGATGAGATCAATTGCGGTGTAGCTGCCGTCGGCCATGAGCACTGGTGTGCCCGCAGGAAAACTCGACAGCGTGACGAAGGAACACCTCTTGCCGTCGACGTCGCTGTCGTTAATGCCGCCGGGCTTTCCGCTCTTTTCTCCGAGCCAGGTGCGTGCCTTACGCGCCATGTTTGCCAGCTTGGCGGCTGCGCCGCCGGTGAAGGCTTGAAACATCAACGAACACGAAAGCGCAGAAATCCAGCGCACCACGTTGGTGCCGGAGAAGTCCCAATTTCCGTCGTCGTCTTTGATCTCTTCCAATTTCAGAAGTTCTTCTGCTGCTCCCTGCCCCATGTCGGTGAGCAACTCGACAAGCTTGCCTTCGGTGTGGGCTTGCTGCAGCGACTTGCGGGTGTCGTTGAAGTCGCTGATCATGCCGCTCCACTCGGCGGGATTCAGTGACTTTAGCGAGTCGAAGATATTGCTGATCTCGGTGCCGATCGCGTCGGCGCACGCATCGATCGCCTCGAGAATGAAATCGGGAACGAGGAACACCACAATGTCAATAATCACCGCGCCGATATGGCAAAGCACGGCGTACCAACTGCAACCCGGCGCGCCGATTTGTTGTCCACCGGCAGTGGGACCTGCTGGGGGGTCAACCGTTGGATCCAGTGCCGCGCCGTCGAAGCCACACGTGAGCACCTCGGCAATCTGCAGCTTGTGACTGTCAGGGACCGACCCGTCGTTAGCGACATCCCATAGCCCATCAATAGCGCTGTCGGTGTGCTCCCAGATCTTGGTGACCTTGTCTTCTGACTGCTGATCGGATTCGGAGACATCAAAATCGCCGTCTTTGAAGTAGACCTCGGCCAAGAACGCGAGATCCCACTCACCAACTGCCTTGATCTCGATATCGCCCCAGACCGCCGAAGAATTCGTCCACTCAACCGAGCAGTCAGATTCATCGAACGACCCTGGCGCCCACACCTGAGGAGCGCCCCCACAGGCGATCTCACCCGACCCGCCATTCTCGGCATCCCACGCAAAACGGGTTCCGGTTTGCGTTGCGGTTGCGGTGACAATCATGACCTCGTCATCGCGAAGATCGACACTTGCCGGCACAGAGACATCGTCAGAACTCGCCGACGCACTGATCTCGTTGGGCCAATCCTCTGGGGGGACCCAGAACCACATCGGCAATCCAACGACCTGATGGTGATTACGTGCTGGTTGCGAGTCCCACCGAACAACAGTCTGTTCGATCCAAGTACTTGCCGCCTTGCTCGCCAATCCATCATCGCCCTGCAACGCGTCGCCTAAACCGGCAGCAATCTGTCGCTGATCCGGCAGACCCAGGTTGACCCACTCGGCCTCCATAACCTCATCAGAACCGTCACGGACACACACCCGGATGTGATAGCGCACACCGGGTACAGCTTCCATACCTGATGCGCTCGCAACGAGCGCTTGAAACGCCCCGACCCACTCGTCGTCGACATCGCCATCGGAGGCGTCACCGTCAACGATCTCGGTGCGCCAGGTCCCGGTGATGGTCTCATCAACACTGACCGTGACCTCCACTTCCTCGTCGTAGGACTCCATCTGAGGTGAGCCGTCGTCGTTGAACAATGGTGTGTCATAGAGCGGATCCGTCGCCTGACGCGTGCCCGTCCGCTGCTCAGTTGTGGTTTGCTGCGTCGTTTCGGTTCGCTCGCATGAGTCGCCATCGTTGGCCAACAACACCGCCGCCGCACCGCCAAACGCAGACACGCCAGCACGACCCGCTGAGTCACCACCAGACAACAACGACCCGAAAGATCCACGAGTCACCAAAGGTGCCCCAACTGAGCCACTGCCTCAGGAGCCGTCAATGTCATCACCGACGCAACCAGCGCCCAGCAAAGCGCTACCGCGCCAAACCGAAGCGTGCGCCGTCGACTATCTACCACCCGTGACCGAACCGCCATCGGGAGAGATTAACTTAACCCGCCAACGTGGTAAGCCGTAACGGTCAGACGGGTTTGAACAAACTACACAGCCGTTGTGTTAGCGACTACGATCGGTCAGACGCGTAGACTCAGTCCATGAAAATGCACGACCTGCGCCGAAGCTGGATCGCTCTCGCTCTGGCCGTTGCGTTGCTCGCCACTGCGTGTGGTGGGCCCGATGCAACCACTACAGGGCAGGAAGCCCTAGACCAGCAGGCCCAAGGAGGCGAACAGTCATCGACTACTCCGCAGGCACCTGTGCAGAGCGGACGGGATGAAAGTGGGTCCGCTGACCAGGCAGCATCCGCGCCGGGCGATACCGCGACATCGTCGTCGGGCGGCGACAGTGAAATCAACTACGGCGAGCCGGGTCAACCGTTCAGCGTCGAATGGCCTATTCCTGTGCCTTTGCAGCTCGCCGCTACGGAGTACACACCCGAGCTGTGTGAAGCTTTGCAGGACTTCAACACCTTGTATCGCTCCGATCTCGAAGTCAACACGTTGCGGTTCAATGGCCGCAACGACGCCATCATCAGCGCCGCCGAGGCAATTGCCTCCCTCGACGCTCCCGGCGCCGAAATCGCATCATTCTTTGAAGCGCTCGCATCCATGTTCCGCGAAGGGGCAGCGCTGTCTGCGGAGGCCAGCGCACTTGATACTGAAAGCCTCGACTACCTAGAGAGATGGGACGAGATTGATCGGCGACGTCTCGACGTAGAACGGAGAACTGTGTTTCTGCACGATCAAGTAGGAATTGGCGCCCGAGTAGAGCTCCGGTGCGGCATACGTTTGCAAGACAGCCTCACCGAGAACAAGTACCCAAACCTGCGACCTCTACTGCCAGCGCCGGCCATCACCTATCCCATCGTCCAACAAGGCATCAGCAAGAACCTGGAGTTTGCGAATATTCGTGCGGAAGTCTCTTGGGGCGAGCCAGTCGAGGTTGATCGTGCCCGTGGGATCGAAGACCCGACCTTCGATGGGTCCGCCGAAGCCCGTCTCTATCTCTACTTCGACGTTCGTCCGACCGACGAGCTCTACTCTGGCCTGCAAGCAAACCACATCGAGCTCGTGCTCGCTGACGGCGGGCGTGTCGTCGCCGGCCCAGCGCTCCCCTTCACAAGACTCGACCCGAACGAATGGATTTCGGATATCGCGTCGGTGCCACTGCAATTTGCTCCATTGGACAACGCTCGGGTGCGGCGTCCCGACCTCACCGGCGCAGTGATCGAGATCACCCGAGCCCAAACCGTACTTCGCCTTCCCCTGGGCGGGTGATCGCAGTCACCCGCAGACCGCTCCGTGGCATACTCTGCAGGTGATGTATCGCTGCTCGCTCTAGCTGTGCTTCTCATTTGCGCGGCGTGCAGTGGCGGGACCGAGGGCGCAGAGTCCGGATCTTCTACGAACGACGCAACGACCGCAGAAGCTGGCACTGACAGTGCGAACGATGACGATGACCAGGATAATTTGGTTACGTTCGATGATGAGGGTCCGCCCGACACCGAACCCGAGCCTGCACCTGTTGCGAACGGCGAAACCGATGACCGCGAAATCGACAGTGAACGCATCCTCGAGGGTGTCAACTACTTCGTCGACAACCGTGATGCAATCGTACGCGACAACGATTCTCTCGATTCGTTAGAGGACTTCGTCACACCGTCGATACTCGCCGAGGTTCAGGCCGAGCGTGATCAGAACGCTGTATGGGTTGACCAGGCGGACTCCCAGGCCCGCTACGACTTCATCACGTATACGTGGTTCATCGAAGCGGAGTACCGCGGCGACACGCTCGTCAGCGTCATCTGTTCTGAGCGCCAGAGCCAACGCTTCGGCGGTGAAATAGAAGTCGCGATGGTCGATCAAGTTTTCGTGTTCGACGTGACCGACCAGTGGGAACTCATCGAGATTCAGACTCGCCATGACGGCGGGTTCGACGATCCCGGGCTGACCTGCCTCACGCCACCCTTGGCGTACCGCTCCGAAGTCGCAGTGCAGCGAGGCCTCGAACAGATTGACCTGATCTTTGCCGATCCCGAGAGCGAACGGGACCTGGACTACACCGAGTACTTCGGCGGGCCCTTGGAAGCCTCACTCAAACCCCAGCTCAGCCAACTACCAACGGACAGATTCGCGTCACACCAACTGAGTACCGATACGAGCCACTCGGTCTCGACGCTTCGTTGCCGCCATTTGTCGTCAAAGTGTCGGTGTGCAAGCACTACCCCGAGGGTGTCATCGACCAGCTGTACGCCACCGGGGAGCAGGTGCTGCTAAATGAACAACTCGTAGCTGGTGTAAGCGTCGAAGATATCTACACCGTCTTCCTCGATCCGGTCCCAAGCTCAGAAGAGCGACACGACGTGGTGGTCGATTTTCAACCGGGTGTGTCGTTTGGTTGCTGGTAGCGGCGAGCAGCCACTAGTCGCGAATAACGATCTCGACTCGGCGGTTCTGCGCCCTACCCGCCTCGTCGTCGGTCCCGTCAGGGAGCTCGTTCGGTGCAACGAGCTGCTCTTCACCAAAACCATTCACGGCGATCTCGACGCCAGGTCGTGTTTCAGGCCAGCAAGCAGATGATCGTCATCATCGGCAGCTTCTTCGATGTGGCCAAAGAGTTCGTCGCCCGACTCTCGATGCACGACCGACGCTGCCGTCATGGGTTCAATCCGAAGGATCGTCCATCACGAAACGAAAGGCCACATCTGGACCGCCCAGGTGCACGATCACGCCATGGTCCAACACGTACTGCACGTTTTCATCGAGGCGCACCGGGGTGGTGGTGCCGGGTGCAATGACATAGCTGCCATTGCGCGATCCGCAATCGGTCAGATACGCCGTCCATCCATCGACTCCGAGAATCGCATGTTCTCGTGACACGGCCGGATCGTCGACAACGAGCACACTGGACTGATTGTCGTGAACGACGGGCTTGCGGCCGATCATGCAGTTCCGGTCGACGATCAATCGATTCCCGTCGGTGAACACGGCAACACCAACGGCAGGTTGAGCGATAAGGCTGGCCGGCGCGTCGACCGCCAGTGACTCGGAACACGTTCGACACTCTGCTGCACCCGGTCGATTGGCGTGACCGTTCGCACAATGCAGCGCTTCGACCAAGCCTGGGATCGCGTCTCGCTGGGGTTCCCGCTGATCGTGGTCGACATGGCCGGACTCAACTGCGCCGATATCGGTGTCGTCGCCGAACATCACGTCGGCTTCCTCGCCGAGGGCGCTGCCCGGAATCTCATCGGACACATCGGTAGCGAACACATCTCTGCTCATATCTGGCGATGGCGCAAAACTCCGCGGAGCCAACTCGTCAGCAACACCACCAGCAACATCCGATGAAAACACGTCGGGTTCGACAGCAACAACGTGCTCGGAGGCAGACCCAGACGCATCTTCAACCGCAACAACCACATCGGCAGGCGGCGTTGGTGGCTCCGCTGAAGCAGAGGGCGGGCCGCTCAGTCGAAGGGTCAGATGAAAGCCGTCGGCGGCAGCGATGCCAGCCCGCAGGTCGATGTCGGGCGGTGATTCGCTGCCCGCCCAAACCGCAACGGTATCGGCGCTGCCCAGTTCGAATGAACCGAGGCGGCGCTCGACCCAGCTGGCCGAACCTGATCCGCTGATCATCGGCACGGCGGCGACCGAACTGTGGACCTCGATTGGACCGAAGACCAACAGGTCCACGCTGGTCGATTCCCAGCGAACGACGACCAATGGTTCGGAAGCAAAGCTGGTGTCGACCAGATGCTTCTTCACCGCGTTCAGGGCCGCCTCGTCGTCGTCGGCATTGTCGAACGCTTCGACCATGTCGTTGGCGGCGGAAGCCGTCAACAACAGCGTCGACTTGCGGCGTACCAGTCGACCGTCCCCCGCAGCGAATCCCATGGACACGACCGAGTTCACCGCGACAACGCATTCTGGGTCGACTCCGTTATGACCGGTCCGGTTGCGCCTTGGCCGCTGCGGCCGTTGATTCCCATTTGCGCATCATCGCTCTGCAGGTGCCGGTACGCACTCGCCCATTGCTCCGATATGCAGAGCCTGTTCTGCTGATCCAACATAGGACCAGCAATTTACCCGTTGTTGGATCAGACCAGCAGACCGTTGGCGATCCCGCAGACCATGGCAAACGCCATCGCGGGACCGTAGGCGACACGATGGCCGAGGCCTTTGCGTTGCACGAAGCCCGGCAAAGCGACCAGCAGACCACCGATAGCCAAGCCCACGAGCGCAACCTTGATGCTTCCCCAGCCGAACCAGCCGAGTGTTGCGCCAACCGGCCAGGCGTACTTGACGTCGCCCATGCCGAGCCCGGCGGTCAGATGGAAAACGAAGAACACAGCGCTGGCGGCAAAGCCCCAGCCGAGAGCAGCGACGCTTCGACCGATGTCACCGTCGGCCAAGCCCATCACCACGACCCAGATCGCCACTCCGCCAGCGAGCGGGCCGACGAGTCGGTTGGGCAACAGGTGCTCACGGATATCAATGACCGAGAGCCATGCCGATACGGCAACGATGGCGATCAGGCCGGGGACGAGAAGCCAGGTGTTATCCATGGATGACTATTTCTACCCGACGGTTCTGACGTTGTCCTGCCTCGTCGTCGCTGCCGTCTTCACGGAAGTTGGCCGCTACCGGCTGCGATTCGCCGAACCCGTTCACTTCCATCTCGACGCTCACGCCCAATTTCAGTAGCTCCGCCGTGACCGAGTCGGCTCGTTGCTGTGACAGGGCCAGGTTGTATTCCTCGGAGCCGGTGGCGTCGGTGTGGCCGTTGATCTCGATGGACCGACCAGCTTCGCTGAGTGCGGGGGCGACGTCGACCAGCAGAGCCTGTGCGCTCGGAAGCAGTTCGTGTTCGTTCACCGCGAACAACAGCGCAGTGTCGAAGCGCAGGATGGTTGCACACGGCGGATCAATCGATGCCAACGTGCCCAGCTCGGGAAAGCGATCCGCTACAGCGAACTGCGGTGTCGGCGGGAGCACGATCTTGGGGCCTTGGGTCGTGCCGTCGGTGTCGAAATCCAGGGTGATGTTGGCCGCGCCGCGCTCGCGATATTGGCCGCTGCCGTCAGCCTTGACCGTCACCCCGATCTCTTGAGCGAACGTGTCGTCTGAGTATTCCCACGAACCGTCGGGGCGTACCCGCAGGGTGACCGTGCGCCCGTCGTGAGCGAAGTACATGTCGCCGCTTCCATCGCGTTTGGCGTCGATGGTGACCAGATCCTGTTCCGTCTCGCTGAAGAGCGCTCCGGAACCGTCGTTGCCGAGGGTGATGGTCATCAGTGCGTCGTCGCTTTCGCGGTAGAACACGCCAGACCCATCGCCATCGACTTCGACAGTGGTGATCATCGAGCCGGTGTCGTTGTAGTAGCGGCCCGATCCATCGGCGAAGGCTTCGATAGAGAGCTTGCGGCGGCGGCCTTCGTCGATGAATGTGCCGGAACCATCACCGTTCGTACGCAAGACCATCTCGCGGTTAGTCCCTTGCCCAGTGAATATCGACGAGTTGTCGGCCGGGTCGATGCGGAACGAGAAGGACTCTCGGCTGGAAGCAGTGTCGCCGGTGAAGACGTCGCTGGTTTCGTCGCCGCTGTACACCCGTTCGCCTTCTGCGCAGTCGGCGGTGACGACCTCAACACCGTCGATGGGTTGAAGTGGCAGGTTGTCGAGTCGTTCGTGCAGTAGTTCGTCGTAGTCACCAACCGCTGAGAGATCGGGCAGAGTGACCACGGGAATACGTGGAAGTTCGACTCGGATCGTATTGTGGGGCCAGACCGGGCCCGTTTCGGCGGGCGCTTCGGCACTGGTGATGAGGATCCCATCGGTTCCGGGTGCACAGCTGGCCAGCAACAGGAATCCAAGCCCTGCGGCCACCGCCAGCAGCCGTGAGATACGAGGCGGAGTAGACATCAGACACCCGCCAAAGCGGCAACGGCGGGGTAGCCCAGGAAGATGACCCAACCAATCAACATGATGCCAACGGGCAGGCCAAGCGTGGAACTCTTCGCCTCGGCTTCCGAGCGCATTTCGGCCAGCTCTTTAGCTCGACTCGACTCGGCACGGGAGTGCAGGGTTTCGGTGACCCGAGCCCCGGAGTTACCGGCCAGGGTGAGCGACCCGGCCAACTCGATCAGTGCCGTCACCTGAAGTTTGCACCCCAACGCATCGAGTGCATGCCAGGAGCTGGTGCCGTTCAGAGCCGCTTCGTCGAGTGCGTTGCGCAATTTGTCGAAGACCCAGCCGTTACCCATCGCAACTGCATCGCGCATAGCGGTGCTGACACCGCCACCACCAGAGATGCTGCTACCGATCAGGGTGATGAACGACGTGAGAGCACGACTGAACTCGAGTCGACGAGCTTTCGCCTTCTTCTTGAGCTCGAAGTCCGGAGCCATGTAGCCGACCGAAGCTGCAAGAATGCCAACGATCAGCAGCGGCATGCCGCCAGAGATGACGCCGGCAAGCTTGGCAACAAGCGCCAGACAAACGCCAGCGGCGAGACCGGCCCTGGCTTTTTCGATGGCAAAGTCATCGAACGAGGTGTCGGTCACTTCCAAATCTGATCGAAGGTTGAAGATGTCGTCACCTTTGACGGTTTCGAGCAACGTCTTGGCCAGTTGCAAGGACAAGGAATCGTCGATGCTTCGACTGACATGCATGTCGACTTCGCTGAACTCTCCCAGCCGGTCCGCCAGATTCTGCTTCTGTGGGAAGGCACCGCGCAGGACAACAAGGAGGCCGAGGACGAGAGTCGCTCCCGCAATAGCAGCAATCATTGGTCCACTCCTGCACTGCTATGAACGTCGGATTCGACTTTGTCTGGGGTCGGCGTGGCGTCGACCTCGACTCCTCGGAAGACCCGCTGTTGCTCCATCGGCTTTGCCAGTCGATACAGCATCACGGCAGCGCCGGTGTATATGGAACAGATCACGGCCAGTGTGGCCTGACCGCCAAGAGTGTCGTATGGAGCCACGAAGTCACCATCGCCGGTGGCCATGGTCAGCGACATCAGGCCGGTCACTATGGCAACCAGCTTGGCTTGTGACTGGCTTGCTCTGCGGCCGGCATCGATCTGGCGCATCATGGATGCACTGTCACGTGCAGCTTGCGCCGTCTTGGCCAGGACCGGAGCCAGGCTGCCGGCCGAGCGACTCGATGCCAGGACCAGACAGCCAACGACCATGTCGGATGTCGGGTGGGCAACATCGGCGGCAAAACGACGCAACGAGGTGGTGACCGGCTCGTGCTGCAGTCGGAGTACCAGGTCGCGAACTTCGCTACGAATAGGTTCCGGTGCATGGTCGCCCGACATGCGAAGTGCTTGCTGCAAACCGGCTGAGCCAGCGATGTTGTCTCGCAAATTTTCGACCCAGGTAGCAATGGCATCGACGCGATCGATGGCGGCATGGCGTTCCCGTTTTGCGTTCTTGAGTGTCAGAGTGAACCAACCGGCAATGGCGCCGAACAATGCCACCACGATCCAGCCGGTCAGCATATAGAGCACGACCGAGACGCCGAAAGCGAGTCCGGTGCGGATGCCCACTCCGGTCGCCTGGTCCACGCTTGCGCTCTTCGGGTGCGGCAGGCGAATGTATCCGAGTGCACCACCGATGATCAGGAATAGGCCTCCAGCTGCAAGCACCGCTGCCAGAACGGCGGTTTGTTGGTCGACGACGCCGACAGCGAGGCTCACCACGGCTGCACTCCGAACCCACCGAATTGCAGCTTTGCGAGCAGATCCGGTGATGGTGCGGTGGACGGACGGGCCAGCCCGTCGGGACCCGACGCGAACAACTCGTTGTAGCGCACACCCTCGTCGAAGTCTTTTTGCACTTCGACAATGCTGGCGACCACCCGGCGCCGATCCGGCAGCACCTTCAGGTGCAGAATCAGGTCGACTGCGTTGCGAAAGAAGCCATCGATGACCGGCATGGGCAGGCCGGTGGTGCCTTCGGATACGTAACCTCGAATGCGGTCAGCTACGCCGAAGGCCGAGTCGGCGTGCAGTGTGCACATCGAACCATCGTTGCCCTGGCTCATTGCCTTGAGCATGTAGAGCGCCTCGGCACCACGGACCTCGCCGAGCACCACTCGATCTGGCGACATACGCAGGCACTCACGGGTCAGCTCCATCATCGACAGTCCGCCGACACCTTCGATGTTTGCCTGGCGGGTCTCCATCTCGACGACGTTGGGGTGGTTGTCTTCGAATCGAGACAGGCTGAGTTCGATCGTGTCTTCGATGGTGATGATGCGTTCGTGGGGCGGAACCTCGTGCAGTAGTGCTCGCAGCAAGGTGGTCTTGCCGGTGCCGGTACCACCGGCGACAATGATGTTGCAGCGTGACTTGACGGCTGCTCGCAGGAACGATGCCATCTGAAGGTCGACGGTGCCGAACGAGATCTGATCTTCGAGCATGACCTTCTTGTGATACGGGCAGCGGATGGTCACGGTTGGGCGTTCGGTGACTTCCATGATGGCGTGCAGGCGATGGCCGCCGGGCAGGCGCAGGTCGAGGCGAGGATTGGCGACATCGAAGCGGCGCTCGGTGCGACCCAGGCGCGAAGCCCATCGGTTGACCAGCTGCACCACGGCTTCGTCGCTTTCAGCGATCGGCCCCACCTGCTCGGGCTGTGCTTCGCCTGCTCGGTTGATGAAGACCTTGTTGTGGCCGTTCACGAAGATGTTCTCGACCATGGGGTCGTTGATGTAGTCCTCGAAGCCTCCGAGACCGAAGAGATCGGCCTTGACCCGGCGGGCGACGGCTTCTTCGATCTGCGGAGCCAGGGTGGCGATGCCGTCGACGCTGCGGCGGCGAGCCAGCCGGTCGAGGTGCTCCCAGATCACCGACTGCGCTCGGGCTTCTTCGTCGGCTTCGCTGAGTTCTTCTTCGATGGACTCGAGGCGGCGAATGGCCGAAAGCTCAGCGGCCACATCGTTGCGCACCTCGGCGACCAGCTTTAGGTCCAGTCGCACCGCTTGTTCGGTCATGGGGACTTCGGTTGGTGGCAGTTCAAGAACGCTCATTGCGGATTCCGTTTCGCGAATCAGAGGTGGGTGGTCTGACAGGTATCAACGTAAAGCGACCTTGCTGATCCCGTAAGGGGGACAACTCCCCGGGGAGGGGACCGCTCCCCTTCGACCAGGCTCTAGACATAGCTTGCGACACGTGCCGTGCTGAAGGCCACGCGTGTTTGTCCAATGACCAGTTCGTCGTTGGCGGTCAGCACCGATTCGCTGCAGGCGAGTCCATTGACCCATGAACCGTTGCGTGAGTTGTTGTCCGTGTAGGTCCATCCCCGCTCGGTAAAGGTCAGTGTTCCGTGATGGCGGCTGATCTCACGATCGGAAATGACGATGTTGCAGCTGCTGTGGCGTCCAATCGTGACCGACTCGCCAAAGGTCAATTCATGGCGTTCGCCATTTGACAGCAGAAGTTGTCGAAGCATCTGCACGGTCGGCTCGACCAGACGCTCCTCGCACTCGCCGGGCTGAACAAACGGTCCGACGGGAACAGGTTGGAAGGGGTCGGCTTCGGCCACGACGGGTTCAAGCGGCAGCGGGGTGCGAGCGGGTTTTGGCGGAATCACGGTCCTGCTGGTCACCGGCGTCAGTGACGCGTTGCGCTCGGTGCCATCAAAGGTCATGACAGACTCAGGGCTCATCACCACTGGAACGTCCTGAGGCATAGTGCCCGGGCTCACAGCGGCAGAAATGTCCTGCGGCGTTGCCGGTTCGGTCGCAGAATCGCTGCGTTGGTTCATGAGTTGTTCGTCGAGTAGCGAGGCGGCCAGGCCTGACATGGTGCGCCACAGCAGCGAGCGCCGGAACTTCTTGGGCGCGAACGCCGCTCCCGACAGCGCCGCAGCAATAGTGCGGTCATCCGGTAGCACTGCAGCCAGCGGCACCCCGGCCAGTGACGCGATTTCTTGTGGATCATTCGGCTTGTCACCAACAACAACCAAGGCCACGTTGGCGCCAGAATTCGTGAGTTGGCGGACCTGGAACAACAGCGCCTGTACCTCGGCAGTATGCGCGGTGGTCACGACCAGCGTGGTGTCTGCGGCCTCGGCCAAGGCCAGTGACCGGCCACTTTCGCCCACCCAACCCAGGTCGATGATCGTTGGTGCGCCGAGCTTGCACAGGTTCGCTACCAGTTCGTGGGTCACTCGTTCGGTCCAGGAACCGGCAAGTCGAGGGTCAACGGGCGCTGGCATGCAGTGCACACCTCGCAAGTCTTGGGTATTCGCCCAGATCAGATCTGACGAGTAACCGTTGCGAATATCGCTGCCGAACGTCGCCAGGCTGGGTGTCGGTGCCAGATCGAACCGCAGGCTGAGCACACCGCCAGCAGGGTCTGCTTCGACCAGCAGGCTGCGTTCGCATTGGCGACTCCAGGCAGTGGCGAGTCCGGTCGCCAGCGTGGTTGCACCGGGGCTGGTTCGACTTGATGTGACGGCAATGACGCTCATTCGCCCTCCTCGCCTTCGGCGATCTCGAGCTCGAGTGGAATGACGGGCGAGGCAGGCGCAAGCGGGTCGACCTGTTCGAGGGTGATGCTCTGGTCGAGTAATGCCAGGCTGAGCCGGTTTTCGGCCACTCGTTGCGCCACCACGTTGGCGGCGGACTCACTGACTCGGATCGAGAAGTGAAGCTTGGACTGTGGCAAGACCACTACCTCGACGATTTCACCGATGGCGATGTCCTGACCAGCGGTGAAACTGCTGTCATCGCGGCCCAGTCGGGGCGAGACCTCGATCAAGCGCACCATGTCGCCCGGTTTCAGCCCGCTTGCGGGGAACTGATTCGGCTCGAGCGCAGCACCGATCACCAGTTGTTGCTCGGACGCAGCGACCGAGAACTGACTGGGATGGATCATGGCACCCTCGCCAATGGGGCCAGCGGCAATGCGGCCTTCGAGCTGCTCGATCGCTGCGGGGGCGACCGCTTGAATATCGCCTGCACCGGCAGCGATGCGTACCACCCGGAAGTCACCGCTCGTGATTTCTTGACCCTCGGCAATCGGTCCCGCTGCCACCAGTACTTCGAGGCTGTCGTCGAATGACGAAGCGACCGAAGCGGCGAGCGCGCCGGCCACGATGATCAGCGCCGCACCGGCGAGCATCACCGCCGCGTTTCTATGCCGTGCTGGTACTGCCAGTCCCCCAGCAGCTTTGCGCAATGGTGAAGCGGGAGTCACTGCAGAGGGAGCCGTAGCAAGTACCGAGTTTGCCGTTGGTGGAGCGAGTTGTGATGCAGGGATCACTGCTGGTCCTGTAGGTGAGATAGCGGCTGGGGGAAACGCCGGTGGGCTGGGTTGATGGTGGCCTCTGCTCGGGAACTTCGGGGTCTTGAGCTTCATGAGATTGGGGTCCTTATGGCAACGGGTGCACTTGCGTACACCCAATCAACACCATCTCTCTTCTCGCCATAAGGGGGACCTGTCCCCGGGGACTCCTCCCCTCTTACCCCCCGGTGGTGATCGGCTTACGTTGATCCCACTGGCCGCCACCGAGGCGACCGCAACCGCCAACATCGGCACAACGAAGGGAACGAGCAATGCTCACCAAGACCTACATCAAGGCAATCAACTGGGCTCAGGCAAAGGGCGAAGACGAGAAAGGCGAGATGGCTTCATGGATGATCCTCGGCGCCGCACTTGCCTCCATCGCCCTGCTTCTTGAAGACATCATCAAGCCAATCATGGAAGGGCTCGCAAGTAAGGTCGGAGGCTGATCCAATGACGACGCCATCACGTGCTGCGACCGGAATGGGTGGCAGCCTCCCAGACGCTGCCACCCGAGTCGGTCGCGGCACGTGGTCTCGGCGTGAGACTATCCATCGAGGAGCCAACAGAGAGAGTGAGCAGGGCGATATCGCCTCGAGTCTCATCATCCTTCCACTCGTACTTCTCGCCATCGCCCTGTGCATTCAGGCCGCCTTGGTGATGCATGCAAACAACGTGGCCAATGCCGCCGCCCAGGACGGGCTCAAGGCCGCCCAACTCGACGGCGCAACTGCAGGAAACGGCAAAGTCGCCGCAGAAAATACCCTTGCTCTGTTCGGCGGCATCGAAGCCGCCAAGGTCACCGTCACCCGAACCGACGACACCGTGACAGTGCAAATCGAAGGCGAAGTCGCCGTCCCACTCAACGGCGTCTTCAACTCATTCGACGTCAGCGCTACGGGACCCGTCGAGCGCTTCTATCTCGAAAGCGAGCGACAGCCATGACTCGAACCACCGACCGCGAACGCGGCGGCTCCGTCGCCAGCGTGATGATCGTCATGATGATCGTGTTCATGTTCTTCGAACTGATCGTCATGGGTGGGCGGATTGCCGCAGCCCAGGGCGAGGTCAATGGCGCGGCACGCGAAGCCGCCCGCCAAGGTTCACTGGCTCAGAATTCCAGGCAGGCCAGAGACGTAGCGGAAGTTACCGCCGACGCCAATCTCCCCACCAATAAACGCTCGTGCACCGAAACCGATATCTCCTTCGGTGGTTCGTTCAACAACCACGACGGCCGCTTCACGGTCGCAGTCAGTTGCCGTGTGGACTTGAGTGATCTCAGCCTGTTCAGCATTCCCTGGCCGACCAAGACCTTCAGCGCCAATGCGACCGAAATCATCGAGACCTACCGGGCGGTCGGCTGATGCGACGCTTTCTACGCACCAACCGAGAGCGAGGCGCCTCCGAGGCGTTCATGCTCATCATGATGGTCTCGCTGCTGGGTTTCGCCGGCATCGCCTATGACACCGGCCAAGCGTTCAACACCCGCCGCGAAGCCACCAACATTGCCGCCTCAGCCGCCCGCGCCGGTGCGAACGCGGTAACCAGCGACACGCTCTACGAGTCCAGCGACGACCCGTTTCTCACCGCCGAGGCGGAGTACAAGGCCATGGACGCGGCCTATGCCGCCGGCGCAGAACATGCCACTGCCGACCTGCAGGAGATCGACGAGCTCCACGTGACCGTAGAGCTCACACATCAGAACGTGATCCTCGGACTGTTCGGTATCGACGACTATGTCGTAACCGGCGAAGCCACAGCGACGCTTGAAAGCCGAGACTCATGATGAGACGATCAAGTCTGCTGGCCACTCTTTCCTTGGTCTTGGTTGTGTTCGGGACTCCGCTGCTGGTGGTGAGTCGCCTGCTCGATGGTGTCCTGCCCGTTCGAAGTCTTGACTTTCTCATTGCCATCTTCGTGGTTGGTTGGGTGCAGGTAGGCCTCGCACTCCTACGTCGCAACGATGCACTCGAGGCGCTGACGCAGCCCCGCTTTTCTCTGCGCTGGCAAGCCGACAACCTGGTCGCACAGAGCATGCTCGGCGCTGGGCTACCTGCTCGCCCGTTAATGCAAGAAGATGGTCTGGTTCAGGTCAGTCGCCCGGCCGATTCGGTCGCCGAAATGCTGCCACCCGCTGTGAAACCCGTCGATCGAGTCCCGACCACTGCCGACGACGAAGCGCCCCCGCGTCGCATCGTCCCGAGCCTGGCCTCGCAACCAGATAGCGATGGGCCCGAAGTCCTGGCCACCGAAGAATATGTGGTGGCACGTGGCGACACTTTCTGGTCGATCTCCGAATATGTCTTTGGTGATGGTCGCCACTGGAAGACCGTGCAAAAGTTGAATCTAGGACGCGAAGTCGCCCCCGGCATCGTGCTCACCGAATCTCACGAGCCTCGTATCGGGTGGTCCATCGTGATCCCGCTGGTGGAATCACCGTCAGAGACTGGCCAGCCGGCCATCTCTGACCAGTCGGGCTGAACATCATGAGTTGGGGTCGGCGTTTCGCTGCGGTCGTTTTGGTGTGGCTGGTGGTCGTACCGGTCGTGGTTCTGGGGCCTGGCGACCAGGCTTCGGCTGTTGAGCCGGAGTCTTCTGCGGCTGTTGCGGTGGCGGGTGAGCGGTTGAGTGGCGCAAGTTCGCTGGCTGCTGGCCATATCGGTCTGCACCTGGCGTTTGGTGACCGCCCGGCCATCTGTGACCTCCCCGCCTATGAGAACGTCGGCATCTGCAAGGACGGTGACACGAGTCCCTCGGCAACCGCCACCCCCACCCCGACTCCCACGCCGGAACCAACTGCGACACCGGCACCCGATTACGGTCAACTCAAGGCCGACGCATACATCGACGCGATCGACGATCTCAACGACAGTATTCCTGAACCGCAAATGCGGTTGTGGCCCGCAGTCGACAAGTTTCAGGTCGTCAATCTCGACTCGTACCTCTATGTCGAGTCCGGCTGGGCCACCGTCAGCGGCGAGGGCGAAGCCTGCGACAGCTGGACGCCGACCGAGTGTGTCACCGTCTCCTTCGACGGCGAGCCCGAGGAATCGCTGTGGAGCTTCGTCGAAGCTAACAGCCTGAACCCACCAGTGGAGTTCCCGTGCGACCGCGGTGAACGCCAACCCGAAGATCTCGATAGTGAACCGCTGTGCGGCAAGACCTGGACCAACTCCAGTGACGTCACCGGTGACGTCACAGCTGAAATGTCGGTCCAATACAAAGTCACCGTCACCACCAGCCACGCCGCCTACCGCCCCTACCTCAACACCTCCTTCGACATCTTCTCCCCCGAACCCGACGAAGAAACCCTGCGAGTCGTCGAAGTCCAAACGTATGGACACTCCGACATCGCCCCCGTCTCCGAAGAATCCAACGACGGTCTCTGCTCCAAATGGGGAATCAGCTTCATCTGCTGGGTCGGTGAAAAGGCGGCAGACGCTGCGATCTGGGCCCTTGTCAACGCCGTGCCGGGACTCGAGGAGGTCTGGAACTTCTTCAAGGGCTGCGGCGACGGCGTTCTCGAAGAACTGGGCGGCATCCTGAAGATTCTGGAGACCGTCAAGGACGCCATCACCGATCCCGAAGAGTTCATCAACGAAAAACTCCAGGCCATGAAGGACCTCTACGAGGCGGCAACCACCGACCCCGATGGCTTCATCGTCGAGGTTCTCGGCGGCGTACTCGACGTCGAATACCTCGATGAACACGGCATGGCGCAGTGGATCGGCAAAACCGCGTGCTCCATGGCGATTCAGTATCTGAGCGGTGCCGGCGTCGCACGGTTCACCCAGAAGCTCGACGACTTCCTCGGACGACGTGGCAAGGGCAGGAACGCCGGCAGCTGCACAATTTCGAGCTTCCCAGCCAGCACCCAGGTCTTGATGGCCGACGGTGGCTACACCCGCATCGACCAGATCGAGCCCGGTGATCATGTGTTGTCGCACAACCTCGACACATCGGTATGGGAGCCCAAACTCGTCGTGGACCAATGGTCACATCAGGACCGAGGCCCACCTGCCACCGCGACACTGCACGATGGCTCGACCACGACGGCGACCGACGACCATCTCTACTGGGTTCCGAACACGGGCCAGTGGACCGAGCTGCAACATGTTCGGCCTGGCGACCGGTTCCTCACTCCCGACGGCGAAACCATCGTCGACCATGTCACCGTTGGCCACGCCCAAGACTTGACGGTCTGGGAACTCACTGTTCAAGACCACCACAACTTCACCGTTCATACCGGCACGACCGACCTGCTGGTGCACAACGGCAGCCGATGCGCTCACGCCAACGACGACGGCTCGGTGGTCTACAGCAACGACGACGGTTCGTACGACTACACCGCACCTGACGGCACCGAATACAGGGATGTGGTCATTGGCGAAGACGGCCTGCCCGAACTCGACGCCAACGGACGACCCCGTATCAACTCCCCTCACGCCGACACAGCGGGTGGAAACGCGGCAGACGCCCGGAACCACCCTGAGGTCGGAAATGGACGCACGGCCGGCGGCGGATCGGGGGAAATTAACGGTGAGACCCTCGACTACAGGTCCTCCAGCGGTGAGCATCGCATCGACGGGTTCGTCGATCCCCCGTCCGATCCTGTGTTCGATGCCTTCGCCGATCTCGATGCTGAATACAAGATCATGGAGCAAGCCGCTGCCGACATCGACGACCTGCTGTTCCCTGATGGACCTCGCCCAGGCCCTGGAGAGGTCGTCCCCGATGCGGATGGTGTCATCCGTATTGTGGTCGACTCACCTCCCGGCCAGGTATGCGACTCATGCGCCGGAGTGATCGAACAATTCCGCGAGCGGTACCCGAACGTCGATATCGTCGTGGAGGATGTCGTCGGTGGAACCCCATAACGAGTACGTGAAATCCTACTTGGCGAGCTTCGATCAGGCCCACCATGAACTTAACTCAACCATTGGCGCCAGCGATGACGTCGTCATCCAAGAGTGGATCAGTGAAGGTCGGCGACTCGAGAGCATTGATGACGTGCTGGCCCCAACGGGCTGTACAAAGTCCGAGATCGAGCAGGTGCGTAGCGCATTGTCAGGGCTCATGCCAGCGTCGTTCGAGGCCTTCCTGCACGTCATGGGGAAAATGAAACGCCACGTGGACCTCGGAGCCAACTGCTACTTCCCTGCTGTGCTCGCAGCCAACGATGACCTGCAAGCATGGCAGGCTGAACTGGCACGACTGTCGCCTGACCGCTTCGCTGCGGGCGACTACGAAGTTCCCGCAAATGCACAGCCCATTGGACATCACGAGGGTTACCGATTTGCGTTCGTCGTTGGAGACAGCGACGACCCTCCCCTCCTCTGGCTTCGAGAGGGTTCTGCTTCTGCAGCAACCATCGACGACGTGACTTTCAGCCAGAGGGTTTGCGACGCGATAGCTCATCGAGCAACTACGGAAATCAGACGACTCGACCGCATCCAAAGCCGGCGACTCTGATCGTCGCTTTCGAAACCGACGTCGCTGGTGTCCATGAAACCAGCGACGATTGCGAGCGAAGTCGTCCCCCTCATGCAGAATGCTTGATCGTCGTACCTTGATCTGGTGGCCGTCGGATGAGAGTCCAAAGGCACCAACTGCTGGAACGGCCGAAGCTTGGAATCGCGTCGGTGAGACCACATTCACGCTGCCAGATGGAACGGTGATCCCATACCCGACGCCATGATACAACTGCGTAGTGATACCTCAGATGCCCGCAGCATTGGCCGAGCGCGTAGCCGAAGCAGAAGCAGCCGTTGGTCTACCAGCCGATGCAATCGGTCGGAACCTCGAGGTATGGCGAATGCTGGCCGATCCCGAACAAGTAGCGGTGTACACGGTCCCGGATGAGTACATCCAAATGACGCACACACGCGGTTGGCTGGCAGTGTCGTCCAACTGGGCCAGAGCGAACGGCGCCGACGGCCTGCTGCGGTGGCTTATAGAAACCGTCGACGAGCTCGACGACGCCTATTTCGAAGCAACTGTTCCCGACCGCGAGCATCTTTCCTGGGCTGTGTCGAACTACGACGACAGCTGGGTTCGTCGCCTTCCGCGCAATGACTTTCTCGCCGAAGCGTTTCGCCGGCATTCACCAGCCATGACGGCCAACCGCGAACACCGAGTGGTGTCTTCCGGGGCAACAGCCGATATCGGGCTCGAGGCACAATACGTCGCCCTGGATGCCAGCGAGGATGACCCGGCCTCGATCCGTGACCTCGTGCGCGACTGGGGCCAGGCAGTGGAGCAAACCGCAGTTAGTGAGGAGTCCATGGGTCACGCCGTGGCTATCCGAACCCGCATTGCAAGCTACCTGGCGCTGGCCGACGAACGTGGTTATGCCGAGCTCATCAACGATGCGATCGACACACTCGATGAACACGACGACCGATTTCGCGCCACCACAGGCCGTGCCGCAAACCTCGCCGATGACGCTCCACTCCCCGACTTGGCGCAGTGGTGGACCCGTCGCAACATCACGTGATTTCCGACGGCTCGACCGCCCCAAAACAGACACGCTGAAGGGGAGTTGTCCCCCTTATCTGGAGCGTGTGACCGTCGTACGTTGATCTGGTGGCCGTCGTGTGACGGCGTATCTGGATCTGAAACGACGACATGAAGCTTCATCGAATTCTCATCGCACTGGCCGTAGCCGCTCTTCTATTCTCCGCTTGTGGCGGGTCCAGTAGCGAAACCGCCAACGCCAACTATGCCGAGCTCGACTTCGGCGACTCCGATTCGGCGGTTGTCGCTGCTCCCGGTGGGCCGGCGGCTGCAGTAACCGTTGCCCACGAACCGCCACCCGCCAATGCCGTAGACGAGGCCACTCTCGACGAACTCACCGCCATCTATGACAGCTACCTGCGACTGCGTTCTGCAGCAGTTGTCGCCGAAGACGACAGCACCGACCTGAGCGATGTTGCCACCCAAGCAGCGATCGACCAGGTCGCAGCTGAACGGGCGGAGAACGAAGCGGCACACGCGGCCGACAATTACTCGGCCATGACGGGCCTGTTCCAATGGAGCAACGTCACCACCATCGAAGAACGTGGATCCGAGTTCGTGTTCGTGGACTGCACCGAACGCCACGAACGCAACAGCGCGGGTACTCCCGTCCTGACCTTCGTGACGAACGAAGTTGTGATGGTTGCCGAAGGCGACGTCCACAAGGTCGATCAGGTCACACGGCTGCAGAGCGGCGTGTTCGCCGCATTCGTGGGTGACTTCGGTTGCGTTCCGCCTTCGTTCGTCGAGCGGGCCGAAACCGTCGCTGCTGCTGCCATCACCGAAGTCGCCGCCATGTTCGCCGACCCTGGCGCCGCCATGACCCAGGGTGTTCCCGACACCTTCACCGACGAAGCACGCGACGAATTGTCATTCCTCGTCGACCAGTTGAACGAGCAGGGTCTCAGCCGAGTCGCCGATGAGCAGATCGAGGTCCAAGTCGTTGGCATGGACACCAACAAGCCCGACTTCACCGTCATCGTCTCGGTATGTCGCCACTACCCCAACGGGCGGGGCTTTACCGACGCCACCACCGGCCAGCGCACTGCATCGGACATCGCTCGGGGCGGATCCGAAGAAGATTGGCTCTTCGTGCAACTCGAAAGCGTTCCGGTCGGCACCCCATCGATCGACACCGTCACCCGGGTCGAGTCGAAGAGCACCAACTGCTGGAACGGCTGATCATGACTCGACTTCACCGATGTGTGGCCATTGTTCTGGTGTGGCTGGTGGTTGTGCCGGTTGTGGTTTTGGGGCCGGGTGGGGATGTTTCGGCAGTGGAGCCTGTTGCGTCGGCTGCAGTGGTGGGTGAGCGGTTGAGCGGTGCTGGTTCTTTGGTTGCCGGTCACGCGGGTTTGCACTTGGCTTTCTTCGATGATCTGCCCGATATCTGTAGTGAAGCTCGGTTCGAGAACGTGGGTGTCTGTGCATCTGCGTCCGCGCCGACCACACCGACCACCGCCCCAACACCCACCCCTACGCCGGAACCAACCGCTACCCCGGAGCCTGATTACGGCCAGCTCAAGGCCGACGCCTATGTCGAGGCCCGCGACGATCTGACCAGCAACATGGTTGTGCCCCAGATGCGACTGTGGCCAGCCAACGACACATTCCAGATCGTCAACCTGGACACCTATCTGTATGTCGAAAGCGGCTGGAGCACCATCACCGGCAACGGCGAAGCCTGCGATAGCTGGACCCCCAGCGCCTGTGTCACCGTCTCGCTCACTGGTGAACCCGAAGAATCGCAGTGGAGCTTTGTCGAAGACAACAGCCTGAACCCACCCGTGCAGTTCACCTGCGAGCGCGGCGAACGTCAACCCGATGACCTCGACGACGAACCCGTCTGCGGTAAGACCTGGACCAACTCCAGCGATGTCACCGGCAACGTCACTACCGAAATGACCGTCAAATACGACGTCACCGTGGCCACCAGTCACCCCGGCGAACGCAATTACCTCAACGCCTCCTTCGACGCCTTCTCTCCCGAACCCGACGAAGAAACCCTGACCGTGGTCGAAGTCCTCACCTACGGCCACTCTGACATAGCACCAGTACCCCAAGACTCCAATGACGGCCTGTGCTCCAAATGGGGAATCAGCTTCGTCTGCTGGGTCGGCAACAAAGCCAAAGACGCCGCCATCTGGGCACTCGTCAACGCCGTACCCGGACTCGAAGAAGTCTGGAACTTCTTCAAGGGCTGCGGCGACGGCGTACTCGAAGCGCTCGGCGGCATCCTCGAGATCCTCACCACCATCAAAGACGCGGTAACCAACCCCGAAGAATTCTTCGAGGAAAAGCTCGGCGAAGTCGAAGCCCTCTTCAAAGCAGCCACAGACAACTTCGGTCTATTCGTCAGCACGGTTCTGCATGACGTCGCCGAGACCGACTACCGGGACGAACACGGCGCTGAGCAATGGGCGGGCAAAATGGCCTGTCAATATGCGCTCGAGATCCTCAGCGGCCAAGCCCAAGCCGGTGTCCTCATACGACTTGACAACTTCTTCGACGCCATCCCTGGAAACAACCGCCCGAACAACGACAACGATGGCGACGGTTCAAACAGCGACTCGGAGAACGACAACAACGATGACACCGATAGCGACGGCGACGACGATGCCAATGAGGACGACGACACCGAGGACGACGACTCCGAGGACGACGACAACGATCCTGTCGTCTGCCCGGTAAGCAGCTTCCCCACCGGCACACCAGTACGCATGGCAAGCGGCACACTCCTCGCCATCGAACACATCCAACCCGGCGACCATGTACTCGCCGCCGACCCCACGACCGGCCGTTGGTCACCCCAACTCGTCCTCAATCAGTGGTCCTACATCGACACCGATCAGATGACCACCGCCCTACTCGACGACGGCAGCCAAATCGAGGCCACTGACCACCACCTCTTCTGGGTCGAATCCAGTCAGGCCTGGGTCGAACTCGAACACACCCAACCTGGCGACTACCTACTCACGCCCAACGGAACCATCCAAGTCGCCAACGTCATCACCCACCCCCAAACCGAAACACTCGTCTGGGAACTCGACACCGCAGGCCCCGACACCTTCACCGTCCACACCGGCACCCACGACCTACTCGTCCACAACAACGACAAGGACTGCCGTGTCCGAGGTGACGAAATTCATGCCGATTTTGACTCTTTCAATGAGGCTCGATCAGACGCAATTGACAACGCAGGTCTCGGTGATGACACGGTTCCGTTTGTGCAAGAGAAAGGGCCCTATGCCGGCGAGATAACAGGGAGCATGAGTCCCGATGGCAAAAGAGGATGGCGCATTGACTGGGATGCCGGAAAGGGGTTTCACGTCAACTGGTGGGATCACACCGGCGGGGCAAAGCGAGTCGCTTGGGTCTACGGCTCCAATGCTATTGTTGACGGCACCAACAATGATTTCTTGGCAATCCTGGAGCACTTTCCGCCATCATGACTTCGAGCGCTGACCAACCACATCTTCGAGCGATGGAAGAGGCCGGACGGATCGTTCCGATCGAAGCAGCACTAGCGCTCGAACTCAATTCCTACATCGAGAGTCGGCCTTGGCACGCAACCAGACTCGACTGGTCAGAACAATCATTTCTTGACATCGTCTTCGACGAAGAAGCTCACCGGGTCGGCGAGACTCCGCTTGGCAGCCATTCACATGGAATTGTTCTCGTAGGTCAGAAAGGTTTCAGCTTCTTGTTGGAAGATGAGCTACACAACCTCGATGAGATCGCATGGGGGTCACCCGGGTTCCGATATCTGTGCGGAGCCGACGATGTCGGTGGGTCCCTCGTACCCGTCGTGGAACATTTCGCAGAATATGACGGCAAGCACACACTACGAATCGCGCTTTCGCCGTAGACGCTGAAATACCGATGCCACCACCCACGCAACCAGCCACCTCTTCTGGGTCGAATCCAGTCAGGCCTGGGTCGAACTCGAACACACCCAACCTGGCGACTACCTACTCACGCCCAACGGAACCGCCCAAGTCGCCAACGTCATTACCCACCCCCAAACCGAAACACTCGTCTGGGAACTCGACACCGCAGGCCCCGACACCGTCACCGTCCACACCGGCACCCACGACCTACTCGTCCACAATGTGAACGGGAGCGGTATGTCTGTCAACCAGATGAACCAGGCTATTCAACGAGGTCAGGCGCCGAGGGGCATTACTCGAGTGGACAAACCAAGGGGCTCAGTGCCAGATGAGCAGATCTATGTGGCGTTCGAGAACTCTGGGAACGGGGCGGCGCCGCAGCTAAACATCGACTGAACGTGGAAGCACGGTCCACCCGTGGCGCTTACATCGGCCCAGCGTAAGTGGCTCACTGAGAATTGCTGGACTGCACCGACCTCCTGATGGCTTCGGATGAACGTCACGGCGCAGTGTTAGGTCGCCACAGATAGTGAAGGTCACGGGCGAACTCTTCGCCTCCCGCTCGATCGTCCATTGAGCGCCAGGTTGTGTAGAAGCCGCGGATTGTCGAGTCAGCCGCAAGTCCCATTTCGATCGGAATCCGAAAGCGCTCGACCGGCTGCCACGCGTCAAGTAACACTCGGGTTCGATAGAGGGCTGGAACCTCAAGGAGCTCGCCTATGGCGGCGAGTTCGCTTTCGCTCGGGACCTGCAGATCGATTTCCGTTGAATATTGCAGCGGGACAGCGAGTAGAGCGAAGTCATTAGAACCGAGCAGCGTCAGGTGTTCAATCAAAGAATCGAAAAGCTCCATGGACCAATCAAAGAGTGTCGATCTAGGCGGTTCATCGACGAGGTCGACGACGTCAATCTGCGTCCAACCTAGCGTTTCATCGATCGTCCCGTCTGGAGATGACATCCAGCTTTCTATCAGAGCGTCTGGGTTCACATCCGCCAGCCTATGTGCTCGCGATAGGACCAAAGATCGTTGGGGAGTGGACGCCAGTGCGTTGCCGAGTTGCCCGACCCAGCCAACCCGGAACGACACCATTTGCAACGTGCTCGATGTGTACCTCGCCGGATATGTCGAATTGGTCAACGATCCCTCTCACCTCTTCTGGGTCGAATCCAGTCAGGCCTGGGTCGAACTCGAACACACCCAATCTGGCGACTACTTACTCACGCCCAACGGAACCATCCAAGTCGCCAACGTCATCACCCACCCCCAAACCGAAACACTCGTGTGGGAACTCGACACCGCAGGCCCCGACACCTTCACCGTCCACACCGGCACCCACGACCTACTCGTCCACAACAACGACGACGAGTGTGGACCGAACCTCTCCGACAGGAACCCGCTTTATGACGTGCCCGGCGGAAGGCAAATCCGCGAGGCCTACGAGGACATCCGACTCGGAAACGGTTCGCCCCGCTTAAACCCAGACGGCTCCCTCGACATCTTTCAGGGCCGTGGACGTGCCGGTTCGCAATGGCAGGGCGCCCAGATCTTCGACGTTCCAGGAGCGCGAACAGCCCGTATCCTGCAACGGTTCGATGGCAATGGGCAGATGATCCTTGGATATGTCACCGACCACGACTACAACGTTGTGCGGACGTTCCCATCGCCTTGGTACCCCGACGGAGGGTGAACGAAATGATTGCCAGTGAACGAATTGAGTTGGCCACCATTCGTTTGTCGCTCGAGTCCGAGCCGGCCGTGAACTGCAGCCGCTGGCAGATAAGCGATCCAGCGTCATCCAACGAGGCGGCCGCATCGAGCGTTGTGAAACTGGAATACGGAGGGTCGCCCCTCAACGCAACCGGCCGTGTAGTTCGATTGGCAATACTGCTCGACGGCACCCTCCTCGATGAACGGCATTTCACGGTGGAGGCCGAAGCACGATCCGGGCCCGGCGCATGCTCGTTGACACTGATCGGCACGGCAGACGAGCTGTGGCGTCTTGTCCTTCTCTTGCGCATGGCCGGCTCCGAGGGAGGTCTTTCGGCGTTGTTTTTGAAGGACGATGTGCAGCGCTGGGCTTGGATTCGTGCTGCGTTGTACTTCTCCGGTGTCATCACCCCATGGATCCAACTGAGCAACTTCGGCCGAGAGTTCGCACGAACCCGTCCAATACCCGATGCAATCTCCGTAACCCTGGAACCTGCGCTCTTCCGATCAAGATCTACCTTCTTCAGTCTGTTTGCCGAGCGACTTCTTGGCCCTGCGGGGTATGCCGGCCAAGACCTTCAGGGTTTTGCCGAAGTAGTTCGAGTGGTTACTCACCTGGTGCGTGAACTCACTGTCAATGTTGTGGACACAGCGGGATGTGAGCTCGCTGTCGTCGAGAACTTCGACGCTCAAGATCAGGGCTTCTTCCGGCATGTCCATGAAATCCTTTCGGAATCAGCCACGGTCCGCACCACCTCCTAGATCTCATGACGGCCTCGGTATTCCTGGCGGTGAACGTGATGGTCTGGGTCGGACTAATAAACCTCGGAGCGCTGAAGCTCGGTGTGATCCAAAGGGTCGGGGTCGGCTCGCAAATGTCGTGGTTGTCGATCCGATAGGAGTTCCCGGAGTCGGCTTCGCGTCTGCATGACGTCGCCGAGACCGACTACCGGGACGAACACGGCGCTGAGCAATGGGCGGGCAAAATGGCCTGTCAATATGCGCTCGAGATCCTCAGCGGCCAAGCCCAAGCCGGTGTCCTCATACGACTTGACAACTTCTTCGACGCCATCCCCGGAAACAATCGACCGAACAACGACAACGACGGTTCTAATTCAGACACAGGCGACGGTTCAGACAGCGACTCCGACAACGACGGCGAGTCTGACGTAAACGACGCTACTTGCAATATTTCCAGCTTCCCTGGCCACACGCAGGTACTCATGGCCGACTCGACATACGCCCGCATCGACCGAATCCGTCCAGGCGACCATGTGCTGTCACACAATCTCGACACATCGGTTTGGGAACCCAACTTGGTCCTGGACCAGTGGTCGCACCTCGACCGCGGGCCGGCTGCCACAGTCACCCTGTCTGATAGCTCCACCATTACTGCGACCGACGACCATCACTTCTGGGTCTCGAACAGCAACCAATGGGTCGAACTGCAACACGTCGAGCACGGCGACCTCTTACTGAGCACGTCTGGCGACATCACCGTCGCAGATGTCGCTGTCGGACTACCCCAAGAGTGGACAGTCTGGGAACTTACCGTTGAACACAACCACAACTTCACCGTTCACAGTGGCACTGCCAGCATTCTCGTCCACAACGGCTGCAACGACGACGAGCTGTCTGACAAGTTTCGCTCAGATCTGAGTGATGCAGAGATTCAGCAGATCGAAGCGTGGACCGAGATTCGCACGCAGAATCTGGACGAGCTGGACGGGCTACTCGACGACCTTCCCGAAGGGCTAGAACAGGTCACCACTGCTCGCAACTCGATCCGCGACGGTATGACTCCGGACGATGTCTCGGGTGTGCTGCAAGAGTCACGTGGCGTGGAGATTCCCAAGGCGGATGGAACGCCCTTCGATCACATCAACGAGGGCATAGAGAAGTTGAACTCTGTTGAAAACGCCATCGCTGACCTCGACCGGGTCGTTGCCACGGCTGGCAACACATTGACGGGTGCGCAGCGCAAAGCGATCGCCGACGCGCGCGCCATTCTGAGCGAAACGGTCGATGCGTACAACACTGCAACCGTCCTGCCTTAGGGTTGGTCAGCCAACAAGGAGGCCGAATCGGTGACTGAGAACATGCGCGAGGCTCTGCGGGCAGATCAAGATGAAGACACGATCTGCGCTGGTCTCCAAACGGTGACCTCGTCAGGACTGGCAGAATACACATACGAAGTCCGGTTGCTCTTAGACGACGTTCGCCCTGCAATTCGCGTCGAGGCGATTCGGGCCCTGAGCGGCGGGGCGAATGACCAGAGCTCGAAAGCTGAGCTCGACTTACTATGGCGTGTTGCACGTGATGACGAGTCGGCTGCGGCCGCGCTTGCAGGTTGGGTCGCCTTGGCAGCGCGCGAACACGGATCCGATGTCACCGAGGAACTCGTGCTGCTCGCTTGTGACGAGAACCTCGGTCATCCCGTTCGCTCCGCGGCCTTTCGGGGAGTATTCCGCATTCTCTTCGGCAAGCTCACTCCTGCGGGGGCCGCTGCACATCGCAAGGTCCTGAGTGTTCGTGACATCAAGTCGACCCAGCAGATCCGCCAAGAAATCGACCGAGCAATTGCCGTTGGTCTGCCATCGCCATCGGTTGCTGGACTCGGTGGTGAACGGACAATCGAGCAACGCTGCTTCCTGTCTGACGACGGAGGGTCCGCACAGCTGATCGGCTCAACGACGGGAGCGCTTCCCGCAGAACTCTTCGCGGCCGACCACATGATCGATCTGGAGCTGCAATCGTTCAACAGTCCTGTGCCCTCGTCCATCGGCGATCTGGTCGACCTGCAACGCCTCAATGTGGTGTTCGGTCGGAATGTCCCTGTGGAGCCCGGCTGGGGCGCCCTTCCGGACGACATCGATCGGTTGCGAAATCTCACCAAGCTCCAATTGATCGGCGCAAATATGCCGCTTCTGCCCGAGACCGTCGCCACGCTCGAAAAATTGGACGTTGTCCGGATCGAGGGCACTGGGCTTGATGCGGTGCCAAACCTAAGCGGGAGTAGTTCGTCGTTGACCAGACTTCTGCTGTCCGACAACCGGCTGAACTCTCTCGACGACCATCTCGGTTCTGGCGCGAGCCTGCATACGGTCGTGCTCGACGGGAATCGATTCACCGCTGTACCAGCCTCGCTGCGAGAGACTGCAACGCTGAAGCTACTCAGCATGCGATCGAACGTGATCACGACATTTCCTGAATGGCTACTTGATGTCGCCAGCCTTGAGCATCTCGATCTCGCTCACAACGAAATTGCTGAACTTCCGCACCAGGACTGCGCAACCTCAGTTCTTACGCGCCTGGACCTGTCTCACAACAACCTCACCTCGGTGGCGTCGCTTGGAACTCTGACCTCGCTGCAGCGGCTGGACCTCTCCCACAACATGCTTTCAGGCATCCCAGACCAGGTTCTTCAACTACCCCGACTGCAGTTTCTCGACCTGCGAGGCAACGCCTCGTTGCCTGCTGATGTAGCGAAGTCGATCCCGGACCACATCGAACTGATCGGGCTGTCCCCCCAATAGTTTGGTCGAGTTCGCACTCGTTCATCATGTCGACCGGATACGCGAACTCTTCGGGCGGGCGCCGGGTAACACGACACCCGTCGAGCTCTCGGGGTCAGTCTCGATGATCCAGGACGGCATCGAACTGTTGGGTGACCCGTACTGGGTGGAAGATGTGAAGCTCTTGTCACTCGGCGGAGGGCGAGACCGAAAGACTTCGGATGAACGTTACGGCGCGATCTCAGGTCGCCACAGGTAGTGAAGGTCCCGGGCGAACTCTTCGCCTGGCGCTCGATCGCCCATTGAGCGCCAGGAGGTGTAGAAGCCGCGGATTGTCGAGTCAGCCCCAAGTCCCACTTCTATAGGGATCCGAAAGCGCTCGACCGGCTGCCACGCGTCAAGTAACACGCGGCTTCGATAGAGAGCTGGAACCTCAAGGAGCTCGCCTATCGAGGCGAGTTCGCTTTCGCTCGGTACCTGCAAATCGATTTCCCTTGAATATTGCAGTGGAACAGCGAGTAGAGCGAAGTCATTGGAACCAAGCAGCGTGAGGTATTCAATCAAAGAATCGAAAAGCTCCATGGACCAATCAAAGAGTCTCGATTTAGGTGGTTCATCAACGAGGTCAACGACATCGATCTGCGTCCAACCCAGCGTTTCATCGATCGTCCCGTCCCCAGATGACATCCAGCTTTCTATGAGAGCGTCCGGGTTCACACCGACCAGCCTAGGTGCTCGCGATAGGACCGAAAGATCGTTGGGGAGTGGACGCCAGTGCGTTGCCGAGTTTCCCGACCCAGCTAACCCGGAACGACACCGTTTGCAACGTGCTCGATGTGTACTTCGCCGGACTGCTGACTACGACGGCGACCTGCAGGTCCCCGAGCACTACCTGGTGGACCCGCTGGCCATCGACAAGACAAGGGGCCACTACCTGGCGATGGGTCAAGATGGCTCAGAACGTCGATGGCGATGAGGTCCACTACTCGTACAATTCGATCCTCGATGCCTACGACGACTTCAAGTTTCCGTAGAAACCGGCCTAGGAGTCCAGATGCGACTGCGTTGCATCGAGCTTGAGTACAGCAAGCTGACACCATCGCAGCAGGGCATCCCTGGAAACAACCGCCCCAACCACGACAACGATGGCGACGGTTCAGACCGCGACTCGGAGAACGACAACAACGATGACACCGATCAGATGACCACCGCCCTACTCGACGACGGCAATCTCCTCACCGCATACCCTGACGTGACTTGGACCCCTTGATCGAAGGACGAGTTCTACTCGATGAGTGAAGCAATACTCCGGAATTCGATAAAGGTCCGCTACGCAGTGTCCGACGAACCTCAAACAGATCGTCGCACGAATGGGCTTTACCTAGAGGCCGTTGATCTCCAAGCCCACGAAACCTTGGGTGGCTTGTTCAGCTGGATGCATGACGCGTATGAACGAGATCGACTCCGAACCGCCTTGACCTTCGATCTCTTCGATGTCCGGGATGATTTCCTGCACTACCGGTCACAAGACCCAAGCAACGTATATCTGCACCAGGGCAACCCGACAACAGGTAAGCGCTGGCGGATTCCGCGGCCTCCGCTGGTCCAGATTCTGGACGACTGGGAAGACTTTCTGCAGACACAGGAGCCTTTCGAAAAGGTCTACAGCTGGGTCGATCCCAATCAACCCCAAGCACCAAATCCAGCTGATACCTGGGAACTGCTGCAAACAACCCCGGCGCCAATCACGATCAACTTTTTCGTCGATGACCAGGGCCACCAGCGAGCGGAATCCAACAACGTTGACTCACAAGGCCGCGACAGAATTGGTCGAGGCCTGAGAGGCCAGCCATTTGGTCACCAACAACTCGCGAACCTGCTTGAGGAGTGCGCGACGCTGTCCATCTTCAGCACCATCTGGGTGATGCGCTGCAACCCCAGCGAAGTTCGAGTCTGGAAGAACGACGAGAGCGAGCCTGACGACTTCGCTTTACTTCGCCGTGACCAATTCGAGGCAATCGTGAACGATTGGGCTGCATTCGTAGAGAGTCCGATTTCGCACAGCAAGAAGTACTGCTGAGACACCCGATCTAGCCGGTAATCTCGCCCCGGGCTGCTCCGAAGAAAGTGGTCTGTTCGTGCAACTCGAACCCGTTCCCGTAGGAACCTTGTCGGTTAGTGCCGTCGCCCGAGTCGAGTCCAAAGGCACCCAACCGCTGAACGGCTGATTGCTCGCAGACCAATCCGTTCGAACGGAGTTCGAGATGATGGCTGAAAGCACTCCCTCAGAACTCCCGGCCAGCTTCGTGGCAGTCGGTGTGCCGTTCTGGGCCGGCCTGATCGTCGTCGGTGGGTTGCTGGCTTTGTCGCATTCTTCTTCGCTCTGAGGTCCGTGAGCGGGATTCAAACAGCGCGCCGTTACGGCTTGGAAGGCCGCCAGCCAGGAGTACTCCACGACCACCGTGCCGCTAGGCGGTGGATCGATATCCAGAAGATGTGCTGGTCACAATCGATAGGTGGGCGTGCCACGCTGACCACCCGTGCAGAATGTGGTACTTCTACTTCAACTGCCGGCCACATGTGGGCCCTGCTGGTTTCAGCCTCCCCTCGAACGCCGCAAGATGAGTTTTGAAACGTGCCGGTCGCAGGTTTGACAAACATGTGCTCGCCCGACGAAAACTCCCACCGCATACGATGCGGCGAGACCATTGGCAGCGATTAAAGAGGATCCGGCAATGAACAAGACGGAGATGGTTCAGTCACTGGAATCCGAGGACTGGGCTGAACGCAAGGCACTCGCGACAGCAATAGGGGCGGATCGATCGGCGTGGGGCCTGGCCGCTGCCCGCCGCCTGATGAATGATGCCGACTCCGCTGTCTTCCAGACGATGGCAAAGGCGTTGATTGCAGCTGGCGACACCGAGGGCATGGCAGTGGTGTGTGAGTGGATTGCCACTTATGAACAAATGACCGATGGCGTGCTGTGGGAGCTGAAGCTTGCACCCGGTGAGGGTCGGGTGCCCGAAGTGCTACACGAGGTCCGGTTGACTCGTGGGGGAGCGTCCCGGCTCGGGGCGATCGATGCTCTGCAATGGCTCGGCGAAGTTCGGCCAGAGGATCTCGATTTCGTAGTTGCGCCCAAGGAACTCACCGCTGCAATCGAGCAACTCGAGAGGTTCATCGGCGCATGGGACAGCAGCGAGTTGGGTGTTGTTGCGTTGCTCAACCAATGGCGCTGGCTGTCAACGGTGACGAGTCACTACCCCGGCGCTCGAATCAACGACTACCTCTACGACGTTGCGTCGCGAGACCAGCTAGAGCGTCGCCTCCGGGCAATCGATAACCCAGCTCTTGAGAAGTGGTTACAGTCGCTCGTAACACCTGCCGATGAAGCTTTCCGGCAGGGATCGACGGAAGATACATCCCGCGCGCTTGGCTCGCTCGACAACGCAACGGGTCATGGATGGTGGTGGTCACGGCTGCCCGACGACCCCGAACTACTCGATCGGATCCAGTCGCAATGACGGCGTCCCGACGGGGCGTCACCTTCGAGAGCGAGGTCTTCGCTGCGGCCGGAGCGGTATTGCAGTGGTACTGATGAGCTCGACGTACTAGTCGCATCGAGGCCGTCGACGTCTTCCATCAAGAATCCGACGCCAAAGATCAGTATCTCGACGCCGTCATCATTGCCGACGACGGTGAACCCACTGGGTTGGTCGGCCAACAAGGAGGCCGAACCGATCAACAGTCGGGTTCATCGAAGATGACGGGACGCCAAGATCGGCGCCGTGGTCGATTACTCGGCGTCAGCTGCTTCGAGGAGGTCGAGGTCGGCCAGGGTGATCGCACCCGAGGACACCAGGTATTCGACGAGTCGGGTGCGGCGGTCAGACGCCAGTCCACCGGGTCCGCCCACCAAGCCGCTCACGCCTGAACGGGCGAACTTCTTGCACATGCGATCGAGCTTGCGATTGAACGTGGTCATCGACCAGCCAAATCGGTGAGCAACCGCTTTGTTCGTGGGCAACACAATGGGCTTGTGCGGCTCGAGCAACGCGCCCTCGGCCAGAGCGACCGCAAGCAGTCGCTGGTCGCCGACCAGAGGAACCTGCGACTGGTCGATCGTGAGGCCGACGCCGATATCGCCGGCGGGCTGGGCCTGCTGTTGATCGCCGGTGCCCTGGTTGCTGGGAATGGTGATCTCGAGCTCGTAGCTGCTGGCGCCGGCTTCGAATGTCACCGTTGCCCGGTGAAAACTCAGTGAGATCTCTCGACCCGATGTAAGCGTGGCGCTCGATCGAGACGCGTCATCGAGCACGTTGAGCGGCAGACGTGTGCCGTTGTTGCGCAACCACCAAACGCCATCGCGATAGAAGATCTGCCCGAATTTGCGATGCAGTTTGGGATTGGAGTCGATCTCCAAGTCGTTGCCATCGCCGCGCCCGAAGGTGAGCTGATCATCGGGTTTCAGCAGGTGAATCTCACCCGCGAAGTCCACCGTCAGACTCGATTTCGCCTCGTCTTCCGTATTCGCCACACCACAAGTGTAGGCCGCGACACTCGCAGTCTCGGCGCCACGGCTCGCACGGTCTCCCGATCGTGCTGGCTGACTGCACTACCGGGGACTCCTCCCCTCTTCGAGGGTCTGGCGCCTATCGTTACAGTTGATGCTAGGTGGCACCGAACACTCTCGGCTGTTGCTCGACGGCTGACCAGACACGGAGCGCTCTCATGATCACGCAGAAGGCCCTGACCTTGATGCTCGGCATTGCACTGTTCGCCAGCGCCTGCGGCGAGGCGGAACTATTGCAAGGAGAAGCCGTCCGAGTGGCTACTCAATCTGATGAATTCTGCAGCGCCGCATACAGCGAGATCTGGGGCGACTTCGACACCGATGCCCTGAACCCGGGCAACGCCCAGGCCTTTGCGGCATCAATCAACAATGTTCTTTCGGTGCTTCCCGATGAAAGCCCCCGAGAACTACGCCGGGTCTACGAGACCTTCGAGGAAATCGCCGTGCTCAGCATCGATCTGCCGATCGTCGATCCCCAGGACATGGACGCCGCCACCCAGGCTCGCTACGAAGACATATTCGACGCCGTGGTGGAACTCGAGCGCTTCGATCAAGACATCGTCAGCGGCTATGTCGCCTCGACGTGTCCGACGCAATATGCGAGTCGAGGCTTTCTCACCACCGGCAGCAGCACGCCGGCGGGGAGCGCAAGTGGCGCCGAATCGGTGGCTGCTCAAGCAGCCGCCGACGTCGCAGTGTCAACACCCCAGCCAACACCGGAGCCAACACCGATTCCTGTGGTCTCGAACGAACTCGACGTGACCCTCAACATCGGTCGCTACGACGGCACCGATGTCGAGCTTCTCTCCGTTCAGGCAACCAGCGCCACTCCAGAGTCCCTACTTGCCGGAGATCCCGTGATCGATCCCGATGGTCAGAGCTGGCTCCTCGTACACGTGGGTCTCACCAACACGCGCGCCGGAAGGGTTGGGTTCGATTCCGGCGCGTTCCGCCTCATTGGTGCAGATGCGCGTCCTGTTACCGAGGTGGACCGCCTCGACTTCCGCGGCAGAGACCGTGCCTTCACCACAGTCGAGAGCCGTGAATTCATCGAAGGATTTATTTCGTTCCCGACACCAAACATGGTGGACGATCTAGCGGAGTGGACCTTCGTGATCGATCAGGACGACGCTGTGCCCGAGGCCATTCCATTGACAAGGACCTACACAAATCCCTACCCGGAGGAGCTTGCCGCTGGCCAGACCGGGCAGGTCCATCAAGCCCCGGACTCCGACGATGGGTTCGGCGCCAAATGTTTCGAACCCGAAGGCAGGTGGGATGCCGAAGTCACCGAAGCGTTCGTCTCGCTCGACTCACAAACCGGCAACGCTGGTCGTGTGCCAAGCGGCGACCGCCGAGTCGTAGTCCGACTGTTCGTCACCAACGTCAGCCCAAGCGTGGGCACCATTGCCTGTGATTACGGCGCCACGCTCGGCTTCAACATGGACCTTCGCCTCGACGTCGACGGCCGACCCACTGCGCACGTAGGCGACTTTGGCTACGGCGGTGAGTTTTCCATCGACGTGGGCGACTCCACCACTATGGAAGCCGTCTTCGAAGTCGATGCTGGAGCCTCGACGCTCGCCCTGATCACAGGCGATGATGATGAGGCGATCGCTGAGTGGACGGTCGACATGCCGTTGATTCTCGATCGCTGAGATCAGCTGCGACTCAGGGGTCGACCTCGACGCGCAGCTGATCTCCCCGTGCGACACCTCTGGCATCGGTGGCCACAACCTGCACAATCGTGCCAGCGCCCGTCTGTGAGATCGTGAACGTCGAACCAGCTCCGGAGACACCATCGTCGGTCATCCATGTGAGGGTTCCATCGTCGGGAGTGGCGGCCGAGTACGTGCCCACTTCACCGACTCGAAGCAGTGATGGCCCCTCGATCGTTGGTCCAAGCGGCGATGACTCCACCGTGACTTCGCGTGTGTACGTTTCGCCGTTCGTGATGGCAGAGAAGCTGACGACCCCAGGAATCACACCTGTGAGTTCGAGCGTGTCTCGTATGACGATCTCACCGTTTACATCGACCCAACGCACACTGCCCGGGCTGGCATCGGGCACGGTGTAGACGGCGCTGGTGCCAGCTTCGACCGACGACGGCCCCGCAATCACCGAGTCGATTCCGCGCTGCAAAAACAGAAGGGTCCCGATCACAGCGCTTAGCAGTACTGCGAAGACGAGCACTCCTCGCGCAGTGTTCTTGGATCGCGTCACCGTCGGCGCGCTGCCTTCCGCCCGCACAGGAAGCTGTTCACTGGAGGGCGACTCGAATGGCGCTGCTGGTTCGATGCGCGGAGGTGCCACCGCCACGCTGTCGAGCCTTTTGATCAACAAGCGGGTCGGGTCGATAGCTGCGTCTGCGACCCCTTGGTCTTGGCCAGCGGCCATCTTCTTGGGATGCCTGGCACCGGGACCGCTGGACGCAGAAAGCGCCGTTCGATCGCTGGTGTACGGGATGGATATTGCCAAGCCGAGTTCCTGCCCGATGTCATAGAGCTGCGCTGCAAAAATTGCAGCTGACTCTGGGCGCCGGTCGGGATCTCGATCCATAGCGGTGCGGATCGCTGCGTCGAGTTCAGCAGGAACCCCAGCCAGGGGAGCAAGTTCGTCGAGTATGACGCGTCGTGCCCGTTCTGCCATCGTGACGCTGGCGGCTTCCTCGTCGGGGCGGGCGAAAGGCCGATGGCCAGCGAGCGCTGCATAGAGCGTTGCAGCCAGCGAATAGATGTCGGTGGCGGGCGACGGTGACTCACCTTCCAAGATCTCGGGGGCCGCGTAGCTCAAGGTGAACCCGCGTGCGCCGTCGCCCGTCTGCGTGCGCTCGTCGGTGAAGGTCGAGATCCCGAAGTCGCCCAACGCGGGCTGACCATAGGCGGAGATCAGAACGTTGTGCGGCTTGATATCGCAGTGAAGGACGCCAGCGTCATGTGATGCGTTCAGCGCCGATCCGATGGCGATACCAACATCGATCGCCTCCTTGACACTGAGCGTGCCCACACGTGCGGTCAGATCGGCAAGTGATCCGGCTGCATAGTGACCCATGACGATGCATGGCTGACCGAGTTCGGTGAACGCCGTGTCATGGATCGTTGCAATATTCGGGTGCATCGAAACTCGCGCCATGAGTTCAGTTTCTCGTTCGAAGGAACGGCGCTTGGTGTCATCGTCGAGACCGAAGTTCAGCACCTTGATGGCCACTCTGCGCTTCAGCTTGGACTGCTCAGCCAGGTATACCTGGCTGAAAGCGCCCGCTCCGATCAAGCTCAGGTGGTCGTAGCCGGCGATCGAGGGCGTGCTGGATGAACTCATGGCTACCTCGCACGTTACCCAGCATCACCTGCACATTCTTGGACTCACGAGCCAGCGCTGCACTGCAGCCGCAGCGAAATCGGCCACAACGCCATCGGCGCAGGGCGCATTTTTGTCAAGGGCGCAAAGCTGGTGAACCTGGCGATCGAGACCGGCACTATGTGGGACTCACCCACCTGGCATGAGCTGCTTCGACACGGCCGCAAAGGCACGTTGCATCTGACTGGTTTGCACAGCGACGGCAATGTCCACTCCCACACCGATCATCTCTATGCAATCGTGCGTCAAGCCGCTAGCCGCATTGGACCCATCTCGCTGCTTGATCTCGAAACCAATGAAGTGACGATCGTGAATGTGCCCGTCGAGACCCCCGATGACCGGTTGGATTTCATCAACACTGTCGTGACCGCCGACGGCAAGGTCCTGGCGTCGTCAGAAGGGTTCGGAGATGTCTACCTGTGGGATCTTGATCGGCCCGAGGAACCGACCGTGATATTCGAAGGCATCGATGGCGCCATCGTGCGTGGCGACGAGCTAGTTGAGCCCCGCGTGCATGCCATTGCCGTGCTCGACGATGGCCGAGCGGTGATTGCGACCCCAGTCGTCAACGCCGCCGGAGATCGGGTCAATACTCAGTACGAAATCCTGTCGGATCTCTAGGGGTTCTCGCAACGCCGTAACATCAAGACGATGTCGGGCGCAGTTGGTTGTACACGCTCGGGCTGATGGTGTGGAAGCGATCATTACGCTTCTTCGTTCCGTTCGGGCCGTTCATGGCGATCGGCTTCGTGATCGCCGCACTGCTGCTTGGATAGCGCGACCGCCAACACCGGCGAGCGTCGGTCCTGGGAATCACGCCGAATACCCTTGGCGATATGGCTCTGTCGCTCGAACCTCATTCGTCCTTTACGAAACCTGCTGGTCCCGTGGTCGTGGTTGTGGCCGATGGCGTTGGCCATGCACCGAGCGGTCCCGCCAATGCGGTGACCGAGGCGAACACGCCGACCATCGACCGTCTTGCCGGCGGGCCGCTATCGACCATCGTTGCGGCCCACGGAACGGCGGTTGGCCTGCCGACCGACGACGACATGGGCAACAGCGAGGTCGGCCACAACGCCATTGGCGCTGGACGCATCTTCGCCCAGGGCGCAAAGCTGGTGAACCAGGCGATCGAGACCGGCGACATCTGGGACTCACCAACATGGCAGGAGCTGCTCGACCACGGACGCAACGCCACGTTGCATCTGATCGGGCTACACAGCGACGGCAATGTGCACTCGCACACCGATCATCTCTATGCCATCGTGCGCCAAGCCGCTGACCAGGGCGTGACCCGCTGTCGGTTGCACATTCTGCTCGACGGGCGAGATGTGGGAGCACGCTCTGCGCAGCTCTATATCGAGGCCACCGAGAAAGTCCTGGCCGAGGTGAACGCAGACCTCGATGTCGACTTCCGCATTGCCTCGGGCGGTGGGCGAATGACCATCACCATGGATCGCTATGGGGCCGACTGGCCCATGGTCGAGCGCGGCTACAACGCCCACACCCATGGGATCGGCCGCCAGTTCCCCACTGCGGCCGAGGCCGTCGACGTCTTTTACGAAGAGTCCGACCGTGATCCCAAACCCAAGGGCGACCAGTACCTCGACGCATTCATCGTTGCCGACGACGGTGAGCCCATCGGCGTCATGGCCGACGGTGACGCAGTGTTGCTGTGGAACTTCCGTGGGGACCGCGCCATCGAGATAAGTCAGGCCTACGAGTCGGCGAACTTCGATGCGTTCGATCGCGGCGACCACCCCGACGTGTACTACGCCGGGCTGCTGCAGTACGACGGCGACCTGCAGGTCCCCGAGAACTACCTGGTGGAACCACCTGCGATCGACAAGACCATGGGCGAATATCTGGCGGCGCAGGGCATGAGCTGTTTCGCGATCAGCGAGACGCAGAAGTTCGGCCATGTCACCTTCTTCTGGAACGGCAATCGGTCGGGCTACATCGACGAGTCACTCGAGACCTACATTGAGATTCCCAGCGACAATGTGCCGTTCGATCAGGCGCCGGCGATGAAGGCGGCCGAGATAACCGATGCCACCATCGAGCTCTTGCGCGAGGGCGCCTTCGACTGGGGCCGCATCAACTACGCCAACGGTGACATGGTCGGCCACACCGGCGACCTGGGTGCCACCATCACCTCGATGGAGGTGCTCGATGAGTCTCTCGCTCGGCTGGTCGAGGTGGTGGTCGATGAACTCGATGGCATGGTCATCTTCACTGCCGACCATGGCAACGCCGACATCATGTACACCGAGAAAGGCGGCGTGCGATCGCCCAAGACGTCGCACACGTTGAGCGCCGTGCCTGTTGCCATCCACACCAAGCATCCCGAGCGCTACCAGCTGGCCGACATCGACGATCCGGGCCTGGCCAACGTGGCCGCCACGGTCATCAGCATCCTGGGCTTCGAGCCGCCCACCGACTACAAACCCAGCCTGGTCACCACCCCCGACGCCTGACCCAAATGCAACGGTGCCTGGCACCGTTGCATCTATCGGTGTCGGGTGCGGGGTGCGAGTTGGCCTCGGCCAGGAGTGCCAAACACGTCGATGCCATCGGCGGTGGCGCGGGCGATGGCCTCGCCGCGGCTGATGGCTACGTCGGGCCAGCCGGTCACCTGCCAGCCGTCGTAGGGCGAGTAGCGGTGACACCGCCGGCGGCGGCCGCACGAGTGCCCACCTCGAAGTCGTCGACCCAACGCCAGCTATCTGGACCAGTGCCCGGTGCAGTCAGGTGCACATGGGCGTCGATGCCACCCGGAAGTACGTAGCGGTCGGTCGCATCGATCTCGGTGTCGCCCGCCATCTCACCACCGAGCTGCACGATGACGCCGTCGCGGATGCCCACATCGGTCAACGATTCGGAGCCTGCGGTCGCCACCGTGCCGTTGCGGATGACCAGGTCCAAGGGGGGCTTCAGAGAGACTGCAGGAATGAGGCGAGTGCGTCGTTGACGATTTCGGGATGACTCATGTTCGGCGCGTGAGCCGCACCATCGACCACAACCACGCCACGGCTGTCGGCCACGGCGTCGGTGAACAGGCGCGCCCGGTCGACCGAGATGGCTTGGTCATCGCCGCCGTGGATGGCCAGCACGGGGCAGGTGATCTCACCCGCCCGAGGTTGTACATCGTCGCGTGACAGCAGCGCATTACCCGCCAGGTTCAGATCATGCTTTTCCATATTGGCGAACCAGCGGGGAATCCACTCGGCCGCCAGAGCCTCGTCGCCCAGGATCAGTCCCGAAACGCCTTCGGCGACCGCCTGCTGGGTGTCAGGGTCGCCGCTGGTGAAGCCGGCCAGCATGCCGTGGTAACCCTCGATGGTCTCGGGATCATCGACGTCGGCGCACGAGTCGATCAACGCCAATGCCCGCACTCGATCCGGGTGCGCCAGAGCGGCGCGTATCGACAAGAATCCGCCCTGGCTCATGCCGACAAATACTGCCTGGTCGACACCACAGGCATCGAGCACCGCAACGGCATCGTCGGCCGAGTCCCAGTAGCTGAACTCGCCGTTGGCGGGGGTGTCACCAAAACCTCGTTCGTCCCACCGTATACATCGGTAGTCGTCGGCAAACGCCGCCACCTGGGCATCGAACATGGTGTGATCCATCAGGAACCCGTGGCTGAACAGAATGGCGGGACCATCGCCGCCGCTGTCTTCGTAGCGAATGGGCGTGTCGTTCACTGTCACAGTTGCCATTGGCCGACCTTAGCCCTGAGCCGTAGTGTCGGCAGTATGGGGACCAGCAGCATTCCCGCGTTCGATCCCGATCACGCCTCGATTGCGCAACTGATCCGATGCTCGACTCGACACTTCGCCGATCAAGATGCGATTCGAGATGGCGACACCACGCTCACCTATCTGATCGGGCATCCGCTCGTCGGCATGGCCGCCGTCATCGGTGTCCCCGACGAACGTCTGGGCGAGGTCGGTGCGGCGTTCATCGTGCCCAGCCCCGATGGCACCCCAAAGACCGGCGAGCTCATCGGCTGGTGTCGTGAACACATGGCGAACTACAAAGCCCCTCGCCATGTCTTCATCGTCGACGAGCTGCCACTGACTGCGTCGAACAAGGTCCGCAAACCCGATCTGCGCCAGCTCGCCGCCAACCTGCTCGACAAATGACGAACGCGTGCCTAAAAGGCCACGCGGATAGACAACCTCCGGACGCCGATTCGTTATTGCGTCAGGATGAGTGCGAAGCGTTCGCCGCTCCAGCCGTTGAGCTGATCACGACCTTCGATGAACACGGTGGTGATATCGGCAGGGATCTCGACGGTGGTCGACCGGGTGAACGGCTGCTCGTTGGCGTGATCGTGCCCCAACACTCTGACGCCCAATTCGTTGTCGTCGGCATCGAGCACCCGCCACGCATCGGCATACCGGGCAGGTGAGTCGTACTCGCTGCTCAGTGTCACGTCGACTCGCCACGAGGTGCCGTCGCTGGTCGAAGCCGTGGCATCTACCACCGTGGGAAACAGACCATCGTTCTCGGCCACGGGTCCTGCTTCGGAAGCTGCCGGTGATGCAGGCTCAGGTGTTGGGGTCGGGGCCTCGGAAACGGCGGTCGGACTCGTGGTTGGTTGCTCGCTTGTCTCGCCGATGATGTTGGTCGCTTGTTCATCGTTGGAGACCGTGGGGTCATCGGTGCAACTGGCAAGCAGCAGAACAATGACGAATCCAACAGCAATACGGCGCATGTTCGGAACCGTACTGGTTACGGTTCCGCAGGTGTCCGCGCCCGTGTCGAGTCGATTCAGTTCCGATGGGCTCAACCAGGGCAACTTCAGCCAGCGCGACTGGGCGCTACTGCTCACGATCTCGCTGATCTGGGGATCGTCGTTCCTGTGGATCGCCGTCGGCCTCGATGCGTTTCACCCGGCAGTGATCGCGCTGTTCCGCATGATCTTCGGCGCACTGGTCCTGGCGTTCGTTCCGGCAGCACGCAAACCAATGCCTCGCTCGACCTGGCCAGCACTGCTCGTTGTGGCCGTCGCCGGCAACTCGGCGCCCGCCATCTTCTTCCCGTTGGCCCAGCAACGGGTGGAGTCATCGGTGGCAGGCATGTTGAACTCGGTCGGGCCGATTCTGGTGTTACTCATGTCGGTGGCCATGCTGCGCAAGGCGCCCGAAAGAAATCAGATCGTTGGACTGACCATCGGTCTGGTGGGCGCACTGACCATTGCCGCCGCCAATCTCGCCAGCGCCGACGCCGAACCTCTCGGCCTGCTCTTTGTCCTGTTCGCCGTGTTGGGTTACTCGCTGTCGAACAACTTCCTACCCCCGCTCGCTCAGGCGTATGGCGGTGCCGCCGTGATGGTTCGAGCCATGATCATCAGCTCGATCCTGCTGGCACCATGGGGGCTCTGGGGGCTCAGGCGGTCGACATTCGAGTGGCGTCCCGCACTGGCGATCGTGGTTCTGGGCGTGTTGGGAACCGGTGTCGCCCGCTCGCTGTTTGCCACGCTCAATGGTCGGGTCGGCGCCCCCCGCAGCTCACTGGTCGGCTATCTCGTGCCCATCGTGGCCATCGTGTTGGGTGTGCTCGTTCGTAACGAGTCGGTCGGCGTCGTCGAGTTGATCGGAACGGCACTGATCTTGTGCGGCGCCGCGCTGATCAGCCGCGGCACCCGCTGATGGGGCAGTGTTGCACCGCTCAGCTCAGGGCGACGTGTGTCGCATACGGTTTCCCGGGCCTCGGTTGGTGACTATCGGCCGGGCGTGGGCAGTGGCACGGGTCGGGCGAAGAGCACGATCACGGCGGCGAGCAGAGTGACCACGCCGGTCACCACGAATGGCGCGGTGTAGCTGCCCGTCGAGTCTTCGGCCCAACCAACAAGAAACGGGCCCAGGCCGCTGCCGACCTGGCTGGTGAGCGCCATGACGCCGAAGATGGTGCCGAGCGACACGAGTCCGAAGATCTCGGCGGTGATCAAGCTCTGCATCATGTACACGTTACCGATGGTGAACCCCACGATCAGCACCAACACGTAGGTGAGCACGCGGCTGTCGGTCCACGTTGTCGCCAACACGGCGAATCCCTGCAGGGCGAAGATGCCAGCAGTGAGCAGTCGCTTGTCGAGCTTGTCGGCAAAGGCGCCCACGATAAGCCGGGCCACGATGCTGCCGAACGCCGTGGTGCTCAGCGCGAGGGCCGCCGCCGACCGTGACCCGAGGCGCGTCTCCAGATACGCGATCTGATGCAGCAAGAAGCCCGTCTGTGCCAGCAGCACCAGCACGTAGGCAATCGTGAGCGCCCAGAACGACCTGGTCCGCATCGCCTGGCGTCGGGTCCATGACCGCAGCTGGACATCGTCGCCGAGTGCCGCGTTGACGACGCGCTCGTCGGGCTGGCCGGCATCGACCTCGAGACCAAGCGACTCGGGTTCCCATGCCAGCACAAAAGCCACGATCGGTAGCGCGCCCACGAGCACGATCGCGGCCAGGACCGGAGCGGCCAGATCGACGCCGCCGGCTTCCACCAGCGCAGTTCCCACGGGAACCAGAATCACTCCTCCCAGCGATACGCCGGTGAAGGTCACGCTCATGGCTTGGGCTCGCCGGGTCACGAACCATCGAGACAACATGGCGTTCAGCGACACCGACCCCGCCAACCCGAACGCAATTGCCTGGAAGGTGTACGCCAGGTACAAGTGCCAGACCTCGCTGATGAACACCAAGCTGCTGGCAGCAAGAGCCATCAAGACCACGCCGACACCGATGAATGGAACGGGTCCATGGCGGTCGACCCACGGTCCGATTGCGAACCCGGTGATGCCGCCAACGGCGAAGAACCAGCCCGTGGCGCCAGACACGGTGGCGTTCGACCAACCGTGTTCTTCCTGCAACGGTGTAAGGAAGACGGCCAGGCCGTAATACCCCACACCTACGGTCACAAACATCATGACCGCCGAGCCGGCGACGATCCACCAGCCGTAGTGAACGCGTTTGGGCAACAGACGCAGTCCGGCTGGCTGGCGAGTGGGCGGCACTTCGCGACGGTATGCGGTTGGTGACCAACAGTGTTTACTCACCACTACCAACCGTGCCGACAGATCCTCACGTAAGGTCGAACCATGGGACAGATCGAAGACCGACTGGCTGCACTGGCGTTGGCGCTTCCTCCCGAGGTCGTGGTGCCGCCAGAAGTCGTGCTGCCGTTTGCGTTCGTGAACGTGTGCGGCGAGCGGGTGGTCGTGTCGGGACACGGGCCTCAGGGCCCCGATGGCAAGGTCGCAGGACCGTTCGGCATCGTCGGCGACGACGTGTCGATAGAGCAGGCCTATGGTTCAGCCCGTCTGGTGGCGCTGTCGATGCTGGGATCGTTGCAGCGAGAGCTGGGCACGCTCGATCGCATCAGCCACTGGGTCAAAGCGCTGGGCATGGTGCGATGCGGCCCCGACTTCGCCCAGCACCCCGCGGTGATCAACGGTTTCAGCGATCTCGTGCTCGAGGTGTTCGGGCCCGATGTCGGGCGCCATTCGCGTTCGGCAGTGGGCATGAGCTCACTGCCCTTCGGCATGCCGGTCGAGATCGAAGCCGAAGTACTGATCCACCCGTAGCACCGTTGACCAGGGGTGCTACCGAGTAGCAGGGTGCGGAAGAATGCCGGTGGATGCCAGCGCGGCCAGGCGTCGACCTCGCTAGGAGTGGTTTTCGGGCACTCCTTTGATCGGAATGCCCGGAAAGTTCGACGTAGCGTGGTCGGATGGATGGTCGTTCTGGCGCCGGCATGTGTTTTTTCCGCACCCTGCTAGACCGCTTCGGACGGCGCGCCACTATCGAGATAGAGCCGCACGAACGCCGACGTACTCGCCAGCGCGCTTGCGCCTTGGATTACGCTGCTGATCACCAGCGCAATGATGAACCGACCGGCCGACGGCATCAGGTCGGTGAGCCCAAAGTTGTTGATGGTCAGGGTGTTGTTGCGGGTTTGGATGTTGTCGGCCAACACCTCGGGATCGACCACCTGGCCGAAACCGCCCAGGCTGGCGGTGGCTATCTGGACAATGATCGCCAGCACGATGGTGAACAGCAACAACCGGCCGAGGACGGGCCAGAACCGGCCGTGCGACACCTCGGCCGACGCTCGTATTGCCGAGACATCACTGGGCGCTATTGCGATCGCGTTGATGACGAAGGCCAGCTTGATGGCCACCCATACCCCCACCGGAATGGCCAGCACGAGCAGAAAAATGCCGATCGGCGGGACGGCGACGATGATCACGGACAGCGCCACCAGAGCGATGAAGACGGCAACAAGCACGATCGCCATGACCCCGAGATAGCGGGGCAAACGCTGCAGCGCGTGCGTGAACGCATCGGCAAGGGTCGGATTTGCCTGAAAGTGCGCCCGGTGCAGGTAGCGGCTCATGGCCAACCAGCCAAAACCCTGCAGCAGGATTCCGAGGAGCACGACGATCGCGATGAGAACTCCGGTACCCACGGTGAAGTTCACGATGTTCTCGTTCACCACCGCCACGTTGCGCACCGCCAACCACAAGCCGCCCCAGATGACGAGCCCGCCAGCCAGGTGCACGATCAACGCCAAGATCGCGGCGCCCTGCCAGTAGTTGCTGAACACCGTGAAGGTGCTGCTCAGCCAACTGCCGATGTCGGGGAGTTTGCCGGGCTGGTGGAAGTGGTTCGTCCACATTTCGCCATCGAAATACCGCATGCGGTCAGGCGAATGGGGATCGTTGTACCAGCCCGCGGGGGCTTGCTCGTAACCGTCCGTCACGGGGCAAACCTATCGCCTCGACGACAGGCTGATAGAACAACGATGTGGAAACCAACACCGGAACTACCGCAGGCGACAACCCGTTCGGTCTCGTCTTCTCGAACCGTTTCACGCAGGAGCTGCCAGCCGACGATCAGCTCGACAACGTACGGCGCGAAGTGACGGGTGCCTGCTTCAGTCGCGTGCTGCCGGCGCGTGCCTCGAACCCGACGTTGGTCGCCTATTCAAGCGAGGTCGCCGAGATGCTCGGCATCGACGATGAGCAATCCCAGTCCGAGGCATTCGTGCGGCTCGTGACCGGCAACCTGATCACGGCCGACATGGACCCGTACGCCATGTGTTACGGCGGGCATCAGTTCGGGAATTGGGCCGGACAGCTGGGCGACGGCCGCGCTATTGCACTTGGAGAAGTGCTGACCGAAGACGACGGCTACCAGACGTTGCAGCTCAAAGGGGCCGGCCCGACGCCCTACTCGCGACGAGGTGACGGCTATGCGGTCATGCGTTCGTCGGTCCGTGAATTCTTGTGCAGCGAGGCCATGTTCCATCTCGGCGTGGCCACCAGTCGCGCACTCAGCCTGACACTGACGGGCGACCAGGTCATGCGCGACATGTTCTATGACGGGAATCCAGCGAACGAGTTGGGGGCAGTAGTGTGTCGGGTGAGTCCGTCATTCGTCAGATTCGGCAACTTCGAATTGTTGACCGCCCGTGATGAACTCGCCGAACTGGCCGAGCTCATCAACTGGACGATCCAGGCCGACTTCCCGAGCCTGTGCGAAGGCGACGGACCCCAACCGCTCCACGTGATCACCGAGTGGTTCGCAGAGATCGTTCGCACCACCGCCGAGATGATCGTCGACTGGATGCGCGTCGGGTTCGTGCATGGCGTGATGAACACCGACAACATGTCGATCCTCGGTCTGACCATCGACTACGGGCCCTACGGCTGGCTCGAAGGCTTCGATCCCGACTGGACCCCGAACACGACCGACGCGCAGAGCCGCCGCTATCGCTATGGCAACCAACCGTCGGTGGCCCACTGGAACCTGGTGCAGCTTGCCAACGCAATCGCCCCGCTCTACGGCGACGACATCGAGCCCCTTCAGGGTGCACTCGACACCTATGCCGACGAGTTCGGCAACGGGTGGAACGCCATGATGGCCGAACGACTCGGCTTCATCGGCTTTGCCGGAGACGACGACAACGCGCTCTTCGGTGAGCTGGGCCGAGTGCTGCAACTCGTCGAAACCGACATGACCATTTTCCACCGCAACCTGGCGCTGATCGATGTCGAGAGTGCCGATGACCTGAGCGACCATGATCTGGTGCAACCCATTGCCGTTGCCTGGTATGTCGAACCGACCGAGCGCACGGTCCAGGAAGTCGCCGACTGGCTTCGGGCGTGGGCTGACCGATGCCAGATAGACAGCCGCTCGGCCGAAGAGCGCAAACTGGCCATGGACGCGGTGAACCCGAAGTATGTGCTTCGCAACTGGATGGCGCAGTTGGCGATCGACAAGGTCGACCAAGACGACTTCTCGGGCGTGCATGACCTGCTCGAACTGCTGCGCCATCCCTACGATGAACAGCCCGAACGCGAAGCCGAGTTCTTCGTACAGCGCCCGGAATGGGCGCGAGAGCGGGCAGGCTGTTCCATGCTGTCCTGCAGTTCCTAGCCGGCATCCGACCTCAGAAACGCACCCCATGAGCAACCAGATCATCGAAGAGACCGGCCGGCGCCGCACCTTCGCCATCATCTCGCACCCCGATGCCGGCAAGACCACCCTGACCGAGAAGTTCCTGTTGTACTCCGGTGTGCTCACCGCCGGAGCCGGATCGGTGGCCGCTCGACGAGGTGGCAAGGCCGCCGCCAGCGACTGGCAGGAGATCGAGCAACAGCGCGGCATCTCGATCAGCTCGACGGTCATGCGCTTCCCCTATCGCGACTGCTTGTTGAACCTGCTGGACACCCCCGGCCACAAGGACTTCAGCGAGGACACGTTCCGCGTGCTGGCCGCCACCGACGCCGCCATCATGGTCCTCGATGCCGCCAAGGGCATCGAACCCCAGACCCGCCGCCTGTTCGAAGTGTGTCGCGAGCGCGACGTGCCGATCATGACGTTCATCAACAAATGGGATCGCCCCGGTCGAGACCCGTGGGATCTGCTCGACGAGATCGAGCGCGACCTGGTCCTCGAACCAGCGCCGGTCACGTGGCCGGTTGGCGAATCCACCACCTTCGACGGGGTCATCGATCGAATGCGCAACGAGTACGTGCAGTTCACCCGGGTCGCCCACGGCTCCACGATCGCCCCCGAGAAGATCAGTCCCATCGACAGCCCGGCCCTGCTGGAAAACGAACTGGCCGCCGAAGCACTCGAGGGTGTCGAGCTGCTCGACGGCGTCGACCGCGTCTTCGATGCCAAGCGATTCGAAGCTGGTGACCTGTCCCCCGTCTTCTTCGGCTCGGCGCTGACCAACTTCGGCGTCGGGCGTCTGCTCGATGCTGTGGTCGATTTGGTGCCGTCACCACCACCTCGCAACGACATCAACGACCATCCTCGACCGATTGACTCACCGTTCAGCGGCCATGTGTTCAAGGTGCAGGCCAACACCGACAAGAACCACCGTGATCGCATTGCGTTCTTACGGGTGGCGTCTGGCCGGTTCGAACGCGGCATGACGATCACCCATGGACCGAGCCAACGTGCGGTCACCACCAAGTATGTGCACTCGGTGCAAGGTTCTGATCGCGAGACGCTCGACGAAGCCTTTCCCGGCGATGTCATCGGTCTCGTCAACGCCACCGGGTTCCGTCCCGGCGACGCCGTGTATGTCGACGATCCCGTGGAATGGCGCCCCATGCCGGCCTTCGCACCGACCAACTTCATGGTCGCTCGCGCCCGAGACACCGGAAAGTTCAAGCAGTTCCGCTCGGGCGTGGCCCAGCTCGACGAAGAAGGTGTCGTGCAGGTACTGCGCATCCCTGACATCGGGGACCAAGCGCCGATCTTTGCTGCGGTGGGTCCGTTGCAGTTCGAGGTCGCACGACACCGGCTCGAGAACGAATTCAATGCACCGGTCGAACTGTCACCCACGAGCTACTCGGTGGCTCGAGTGACCGACGCGGAATCCGTTCCCATGTTGCGCGGCTTGCGAGGAGTCGAAATCGTCGAACGATCCGACGGTGCCATCTGGGCGCTCTTCGAATCGGCGTTCCGCGTTCGCCAGGTTTCCGAAGACAAGCCCGATGCCACGCTGGATCGTCTCATGGCCGACGAAGCCGTCGACTCCTTCGGCCGGCGCGTCTAACAACCTGCGTAATCGACCTGGTCGATTACGCAGGTTGGTCGTGAAGTATCGGGGCGGGTCAGCGAAGGGAGCGTCGCTGGGCGATGCGCGCCATCGTGACCAGAGTGGCCCCCGACAGGATCAGTAGTTGCGCCAAGAGCGATTGGAGCTGGGTGGTGGTACCGGTTCTGGCCAACGCATCGTTGGCAGACGTTCCATCGCCGCCGGCTTGAGCGCTCGTGCCGTCTGCGTTGGCTGCATCGGCCGCATCGTCGGTGTCATCTGCACCAGCTGCATCGGTGGCGGTATCGCCTGTGGCGGCCGACGCGTTGGCGCTCGAGACCTCGAAGTCGCAACCGTCGCGGGTTGGGCCTTCGCCCGGGGTGGCGTCGCCCGCTTCGAAGAACACGTAGTCACCGTTGTCGTCGACGCCGAATGACTCGTCGTCGTCGAGTTCCGGATAGGAACTCATCCGGGCGACGATTTCGCCATCGGTGTCTGAGATGGTGATGAGCTCGCCGCCGCTGCCGAGGCGGAAGTTCGTGTGCAACTCTTCGCCTGCTTCTCCACGGTCTTGTGCGTCGGCCCACACGATCAAGAACTCGCCGGCCTCGATCTCGACGCCGTCGGGAAAGGTCCAGCTGTCGCTGAAGTCTGCAATGGCGTAGCCCGAGAGATCAAACGTTTCGTCGCCCAGGTTGACAAGCTCGATCCAGTCGCCGAACTCGCCATCTTCGTCTTCGAGACTGCCGTCGTTCTTGGCCATGACCTCGTTGATGGCGATACAGGTACCCGTGATGGCAATATCACCCGATGCCGACTCGTCATCTTCTTCTTCGGCGGCGGGTGCCTCGCCTTGGATCGAGAAACTGTTGTCTGCCCCCCGCACGTAGAGCTGATCGTCTTCGACTTCGGGATAGGTCACGGTGTCGACCGGGCAGCCAACAGCCGAACTCACCGAAACCATCTCGCCGCCGGCACTCAGCCGGAAACTCGTGTGCAGCGGTGTGTCGGGACTACCGCGATCTTTTTCGTCGGCCCATACGAGCAGCGTGCTGGCACCGGTTGCCGTGACGTCATCGGGAACAACCCAGGTGTTGTCGTCGTCGCCCAGGATCCAGCCGCTCAGGTCGATGTCCTCGTCGGTGGTGTTGCGCAACTCGAGCCAGTCACCGAAGTCACCGTCTTCGTCGGCTCGCCCGGCCTCGTTCTTGGCCGAGATGGTCACGATCTGAACAGCACCCGGCGCCGCACACGACTCTTCGCTGGGACCAGGAACGATGATCGCTCGCTGATTCTGCTCGTCGTAGCCATAGGCCTGGTTCTGGCCAAGGGCGGGATAGGTGAACTGTTCGACGATGCACCCGGTCGGTCCGGCGAACGTCAGCTGTTCGCCGTCGCCGGCAAGCCGGAACGTGAGATGTATCTCGCCCGCGGGTCCCGGGTAGTCATCGTCGAGAACGTCACCCTTTCCGCTGGCCCACAAGATGATCGTGTCGCGAGCAGGGACCACCGTGCCCCAGGGAATGGTGGAGCGGCTGCCCTCATCACCGATCTGCCACAAACTTATGTCGACGGCAATCAGCCCGGTGTTGCGTAGTTCGATGAAGTCGCTGTCGTCGCCGTCGGCATCGAGCAGCAGTCCGTCGTTGCGGGCGACAATACGATTGAGACGCACGTCGGTGGGAGCGGCATAACAGGTCGGCAATGTCTGGGGTCCCTGGTAGCCGTTGGCTTCGCCCGGTGTGGCATAGGCCCACGTGAACAAGCCGGGGCGCCCTGCTCGGGTTTGCCCATACGACTCGTCCTGCTCGAGTGTGGGCAGGCGCAATTCGTCGATTACGCAGCCGTCGAAGTCCTCGATCGAAAGCTGCTCGCCCGCGGCGCCACTGAGGCCGAATCGGGTGTGAAATTCCCCTTCGGGACCGGGGTAGTCAGGATCTTCGGGGTCGCCTTTGTCGCTGGCCCAGACCAGTAGATACTCGCCGCTCGCAATGGTGGCCTGCCCGGGGATCAGGTCTCCGGTTGCTGCATCGATCACCGAAGGAAAGCGAAATTCGCTGAATGTGTCTCGAAGGACCCAGCCAGAGATGTCGACCGTTGAGTCGGTCGGGTTGAACAGCTCGATCCAGTCGCTGAAGTCGCCATCGCCGTCGGCGACGGTGGACGTGTTGCGACTCTGGGCCTCGTTGATCACGATGCCCTGTGCAACCACTCGCGCCGCACATTCTTCGGCAGTGAGCCCTTGCGCACCGTTGGGAGCGAGCGGCGTGGCATAACGCGGGTCGAATCTGCCAGGTGTGCCATCGTCGGTCAGCCCAAAGGACTCGTCTTCTCCGAGTGGTGGGAGCTCCAGTTCATCGATCACGCAGCCGTCGAAGTTGGTGATCGAGAGTGACTCGCCGTCGTCGGCATTGAGTGCGAATTGGGTGTGCAATTCACCTTCGGGACCCGGGAAGTCCGGGTCTTCGGGAAGTCCCTTGCGACTCGCCCAGACCAGCAAGTACTCGCCACTGGCGATCGTCACTTCACCCGGGATCAATTCTCCAGTAGCGCTGTCAATCTGGAACGGCAACCGCCACTCATTCGCGGTGTCCTTCAGGAGCCAACCCGATACGTCGACGGTTGCGTCCGTTGGGTTGAACAGCTCGATCCAGTCGCTGCTGTCGCCGTCGCCGTCGGCGATCGTGAACATGTTACGACTCTGAGCCTCGTTGATCACGATGCTCGGCACAGCACCCCGGGCAGCGCACTCGGTGGCAGCGACCGTCGGTGTTGGCCCAGGAGTCGCCGTCGGCGTTGCGGTCGGCGTTGGGGTAGCTGTCGGTGTTGGCGTGGGCGCGGGCGTCGACGTTGGTGCGCCTGGAATCGGCGTCGCCGTTGGGGTGGCCGTGGGCGTCGGGGTCGCCGTTGGAGGCGCAGTAGGCGTTGGGGTGGGCACACACACCGGCGCAACCTGACCCGGGTTCAACCCATCGGGCGTGATCGATGCACCCGTCAACGTGGCGTAGGTGCCCGCAGCAGTCAATCCGAACGACTCGTCGGGTTCGCTTGGTCCCGGGTTCAGCGTGGCGATCAGCAAGCCAGCGTCGTCGACCAAGAAGAGATCTTCGCCGGCAGCGGCAAGCCGAAAGCTGGTGTGGAGTTCGCCCGCAGGACCGGGGAACTGCTCCACATTGTCGGGGTCACCCTTGTTGCTGGCCCACAAGAACAAGATTCCGCCCGGGGCAAGCGCGGTGCCGGCAGGAAGCTGCCAAGACTCGGCCGAGTCGCGCACCGACCAGCCGGTCATGTCGACGCTCTCGCAGGTGGGGTTGTAGAGCTCGAACCAGTCTTCGAACTCACCGTCGCCGTCGGCGATCGTCAAGGTGTTGGCCTGCATGACCTCGTTGATCACGATGCTCGCCGGTCCGGGAATGGCAGTCGGCGTCGGCGTTGGGGTGGGGGTGGGCGGGGTCACCGCTCCGTTCGCCGCCAGTGGCGTGACGTCGGCTGGCGTGAAGACAACGAAGTCGCCCGCCGCGTTGCGACCATAGGACTCGTCGTCGGCGAAGCCTTCTGGCCGGTCATAGGACACGGTGTCGACGACGGCGCCGAAACCGCTGACCAGCGTGACCGAGTCGCTGGTTCCACTGAGCTTGAAGCTGGCATGCATTTCGTCGGCCGGCCCCGGAAATCCCGGTTCGGCAGGATCACCCTTGTCGCTGGCCCAGATCAGCACGAACCCGTTCGCCGGGACGATGGTTCGGCTGGGATTTGCGGGGCTGGCGGTGATCGTCCATTGGCCGCTGTTGTCCTCGACTCGCCACCCGGCGATGTCGATGTCGGCACCCGTCGTATTACGCAGTTCGATCCAGTCTTCGAAACTGTCATCGCCGTCGGCGATGGTGCTGTCATTTCGAGGCTGCAGCTCGTTGATCACGATGGTCGGCGTCTGGGCATCGGAACCGGGCATCAGCAAAAAGGCCAGCGCGAGTGCGCCCACAAGCATCGCAGTAGCGCGCGCCAGATTTCCTTGATTGCGAGTCTTCACGCGGCTCCTAGGTGGACGGTCAGTAATAGTAGGCGTATTCGCGCCCAAGCGGCGGATGACGACCCTTTCTTCGCCCGCGGACAATCTGCGGATCAGATCCGCACTCCTCCAGCTTCCGCCAGCAGCTACCAGGGCGCTAGTTTCATCACCGGAGGAACACCGCATGACCACAACCGACGCCACACTCGATACCGACATGGACGCCTTCCGTGAACGGTGTCGCGCATTCTTGGAAGAGAACGCCAAGCCGCTTACGCTCAACGGTCCTGATCCGCGCAGTGACCAATCGGTGGCGCACTCGCGAGCGTTTCAGAAAAAGCTGTTCGACGCTGATCTGGCTGGTCTGACCTATGACAAGGAATTCGGTGGCCAGGGACTCACCAAAGCGCACGAACGCGTCTGGCGCGAAGAATACGCCCGCTTCCCCGACTGCACCGGCGATCTGACCATCAGTCATGGCATGTGTATGCCGGTGCTCAACGACTTCGGCTCCGACGACCTGAAGAAGGAATTCATGCCACGCGGCATCGCTGGCCAGGACATCTGGTGTCAGATGTTCAGCGAGCCGGGCGCCGGTAGCGATGTCGCCAGTCTGCAGACCAAGGCCGAGCGCGACGGCGACCAGTGGGTCATCAACGGCCAGAAAGTCTGGACGACCCTGGCGCACCACAGCGAATACGGCATTCTGGTGGCGCGCACCAACCCATCGGTCGCCAAGCATGCGGGCATCTCGATGTTCATGGTCGATATGCGGGACCCAGCAGTCGAGATCCGCCCCATTCACCAAATCGACGGCGGCAAGCACTTCAACGAGGTCTTCTTCACCGACCTGCACATCCCGGCGAACTGGCTGCTGGGTGAACTGAACAACGGTTGGAACCAGGCCACCGCCATGCTCATGTACGAACGCGTGGCCATCGGTACCGGTTCGAAGAGCGGTATCAACACCCCGTTCTACAACCGACTCAGCAACGAGGCCACCAAGCTCGGGCTCACCCAGGATCCAATCGTGCGCCAAAAGCTGATGAAGATCTACTCGAACGAGACCGCCAAGTCACTGGTCGCCATGCGCACCCGGGCCGAGATGAAGGCCGGCAAGGCGCCGGGGCCTGGCGGCTCGTTGGGCAAACTGCACGGATCCAACATCATGTGGGACGTCCGCGAGATGCTGCACGAGTTCGTTGGCCCGCAGATGGTGGCCTGGACCAAAGGCGAAGGCGGGTTCGACAGCAACGGTGAGAGCTGGAACCGCATGGCGCTGCAATCGTTCATGTCCTCGATCGCTGGCGGCACCGACGAGATCCAGAAGAACATCATCGGCGACCGAGTACTGGGTCTGCCGCGCGACATCTCGGTCGACAAGGGTGTTCCCTTCAGCGACCTCAAGGTCGGCACGCAGTCAGACTAGGGTTTGCTGGCGCTCGCCCCTAGGGGTGGGAGCGCCCGGTTATCGCGGGTCGAGATCTTCGGCGGCGGCGGGTGGTGCGGCAATCAGATCTTGGTCGTCGACATCCCAGTGGCTGCTGATGTCGACGTCTGCTGACACCGGCACGAAGTCCTCGAAGGCGACCCGTTCCAGTTGGCGAATATAAGAGCCGCCACGTGCGATCTTCACGATCTCATCGACCACGCTGACCAACCGCACCGGCACGAGTCGAGAGTGCTGGTGGGTCTTTTCAGGCTCGACGACCAGATGTGTGACATCGCCGGCCGCAGGATCGACCACGATCTCCGACACCGTGCCGAAGGTGCCTTCTTCAGAATGAACACGCTGACCACGACGGAACTTCATTGAGCCAGTGTTGCACCACTCCGGCCCGTCGGGCGCACGACAGCAACGGTTTCTTGATCAGACGATGCGGCTGAACCTCACTGTGTGACCAAGGCTTGGAGTTCGTCGAGGTTCGACGTGATGAACTGCTGCTGCAATTCGTCGAGTGCGGTCAGATAGCTCGCGTACAAGTCGGTCATGCCACAGTCCCATGCGGTGACGGCGAGCTCGATCTCATACTCCTGTGCCTCCGCCAGCAGATCCGGGTCGAACTGCTCAGGTTGTGACCAGAGCTCGTTCATCTCTTCTTCCGACAGCGCCATCATTTCGTCTTCGGTCAGGTCTTGTGAAGGATGTGAGGCAGTGGCGTACAGGTCGTTCATGTACGGATCCATGACCGAGTCGAAGTCGTCGGGCGTGGTGAAGTTGTGTCCGTGTTCAGCCATACAGCGCGACCAATCTGCCAACGGTTGCTGAACGTGCGAGCTGTCTTCAGCCAGCTCGTTGAGCTCTTGCAACTCGTCGCCGTGGGTAGACCAGAATGCCTGGCTCGCCTGTGCGGTACTGGAGGAAGCGTCGTTGTAGCAGCCTGACGGCTCGAACAATTCGGGCTGTTCTTCCTGCAGTGCCGCCAATTCCTCATCGGAGTTGACCTCATCCCAGTACGACTGATCGCCGTAGAGCGTGGTGTAGAACTCTTCTTGCTCAGCCTCGGAGAGAGATGCGAGGTAATCGGCGTTCGGATCGATGTATGCCTGAGCCTGATCGATCGGCTGGCCCAGGCTCGTCGTATAGCCAAAGCCATTGGTTTCTGCGTATTCGCGACTCATGTAATCCACGTCGTCTGCCGAATAGACCTCGACGTCGACAGTTTCTGAGGTGTATTCGAAGCCAGCCAATGCCATGCATCGAACAACGCGCTCTTCGAAGGCGAGTGCTTCATCCTGTAGCTGGGTGGCGTTGGATTCGGTGCGAAGGTCACTGCTGCCGAACAGGACCTGTTGGATGGCTTGGATTGAGGAGTCGCCCGACTCTGTTGCAGATGGAGCTGACCCAGAGCACGCAGAAAGCGTGAAAACGAGCACACAGCACGCGGCCGGAGCGAATGGCGGCCAGCTACCGAATGGGCCCTGCCAAGGGCCACGCGGGGTTCCCCAATTGCGCCGAACACGACGGCGAGCAGGGGTGCGAGATGAACTCACTGTAGGGAACACGAGAGCCAGGCCTTTACCGGGTCAAGTTGCTATTGGTCGGTCCGTCGTGCCCGTATCACTGCGGCTACGCACGTCCGATTCCGCGATCATGCGCCTTGGCGAGCCACAACACAAATGACGAAATGATGACAGTTTGAGACGTCGATTTCCCTAGGTGGCGGTTTGGTTCACCTGGCTGGTCGGGTCAGCGCCGAGCCGCGCTTTGCGGCCGGTGTCATAGTCGATGAAGAACTGTCGAATCACCTGGAGCACCAGTCCCATCAGGGCGGCGTAGACAACCGTGGCAATGCCGAATGCACCGCCGAGAACGATGCCCGCGACCAGCACGGTCACATCCAAGAAGTAGCGAGTGTGGGTGCGTTGGATACCGCGATCTTCACCCGCCAGCATGAGTAGCTCGAACGGGCCGCCGGTGGTACCGGAATAGAGCACCACGTTCACGCCCAACGCCATCACGACGATTCCAGCGACGACAAAGGCCAACCTTGCGGTGATCGAACCTGGTTCATTCAGCAGCCAGCTCGTCGTGTCGACCGCCACGCCGTTGGCCACGATGTAGCCAATACCCCAGACGCTGGGCCGATGTCCGAGCAGAGATGACACCACGAATAGCACGGCGGCCACGATCCATCCTGCTTGACCCAATGAGATCCCCATCAGTCTTTCGATGCCCGAGGACAAGACGTCGTAGGGTGCCAGTCCAAGATCTGCCTGCACCAGCAGGCCAACCGCTACGCCGATAAGCGTCGATCCCAACAACAACGCGGCGCTTCTCTGACCAACCGTGCGCATCACCGGCTGGACCCGCTCGCGGACCAGCGGCAGGGCGGAATGACGGCTCGATCCGAGCAGTCGAAGCATGGCCTTCAGTGACGGAACCGGTACTCGCACGACCAGAGATGCTATCTGTTGCCCACGTGACTTTCGCCTCGCCTTGGGTTTCACGAACTAGTGCACCGCTACCAGGCGAGCGGACTCACTAGCCTCACATCAGTGTTCTGGCCAGGGAATGAGCCGAGACACCAACAACCACCGAAGGCGAGCGAGACACAGTGATCGACAGAGAAGTGAAACGGTCTCTCGGGCAGATGGCCAAGGGGGTACAAGTGGTGGGTGCGACCCACGATGGGGTGACCCGCGCCTACTGCTCGCACTGGGTCAGCCAGATTGCGTTCGAGGAACCCATCATGATGTGCTCGGTATCGCCCAAGCACGACACCTTCCCCCTGATGGAAGCGTCGGGTGAGTTCTCGGTGTCGATCCTGGCCGGCGATCAGGTCGCCGAGGGGCAGTACTTCTCCTACCCCGGCCGCAAGTTCGACTACATCGCCCCCGAGTACATCGAGATGGTCGACGGCTTGCCCAAGGTTGTCGGCTGCATCTCGTGGCTGAAGTGCGAGATCTTCGATCGGCTCGAACACGACCGCATCGAGGGCCTGGACCATGTCATGTTCTTCGCCCGTGTGACTGCGGTCCAAGAGGGCCGTCTGGGTGAGCCTCCGCTGGTGTACTCGTCTCGCCACGGCTGGCGTATCGCCGAAACCAAAGCGCGCGAAGCCGGCGTGTCGGTGCGCGACGAGTTGCTGGCCCGCCTCGCCTCCCAAAGCAGCAAATAGCTCCGCTCCCCGAGAGCCGGGAGCGGCTGTGCTACACCTGAAGACGCAACAGATGGCAACCAGGGTTCGGCGTGTAGATGACGGTTTCGGCAATGATGCAAGACAGCCCGTTGCAGGATCCGACCGATGAGATTTCCGAGGGTGCCCGCAACATGGTCGAGTCGTTCCTCGAAGCGATTCCCCGTCTCGGCGTAGCCATCGTCATCACCCTCATCGGGTATCTGCTTTCACGGGTGATCCGGTGGAGTCTGCACCGCATCTTCTCTCGGACTCAGACCGAGAGTTTCGCACGGGTGATGTCCAAACTCGCTGGCTGGGTCGTCTTTGTGTCTTTCGCCCTCGCTGCAACGGCCGCAGCGTTCCCGTCGGTCAAACCAGTCGATCTGCTCGCCGGACTCGGCTTCTTCTCGGTGGCGGTTGGCTTTGCGTTCCAGGACATTCTGGAGAACACGCTGTCGGGCGTACTTCTGTTGATACGACAGCCCTTCGAATCCGGGGATCAGATCGAGGTACAAGGCCAAACCGGTACGGTCCAAGCAATCACCATCCGTGAAACTCGCATCAAAACGTTCGACGGCCAGCTGGTGGTCATCCCAAATCGAGACGTGTACAAGAACGTGATTCGAGTGCAAACCCATTTCCCAGAACGCCGCCTCACGTTCGTTGCAGGAATCGCCTTCGAAAATGACGCCCGGCGAGCCAGCGAGGTGATCGTGCAAGCGCTGCGCAGCGTCGATGGAATCGACCGTGACCCGGCTCCCGAAGCGCTCGTTGCCGGGCTTGGTGTTTCAACCGTTGATATCGAAGCGCGTTTCTGGTGCGACCCCCATCAGCATCGAGTACGAGTCATTCTTGATGAAGCCATCAAGACGGTCAAGGAAGCCCTCGAAGCTGCCGACATCGAGATGCCAGCGGACATCATTGCACTACAGGCGACACCGAGTTTCCGAGCCGCGCTGCAAGACGATGCCGACGTGACACCCGGCGGAGGCGTCAAACCTCGGTGAGTCAACAGGTAGCCGCTCGTTGACGCATCGACGTAGCGGTTGAGCTACGGTCATCAGCCGCGCCTTTCGCCCGCCCTCGATTGGATCACTGCGTGAGTCAACCCACCACCGCGGACGAACCGAGCGGGAAACTCGGCACATTCGGCGGTGTGTTCGCGCCCAGCCTGCTGACGATCCTGGGGCTCGTTCTGTTTCTTCGCCTCGGCTTCGTTACCGGCAACGTCGGCCTGGTCAAGATGCTCGTCATCTTGGGCCTTTCGGTCGCGGTCTCGGTCGTGACCACCATCTCGCTGGCAGCCATCGCCACCAACCTCAAGGTCGGCGGCGGTGGGGTCTACTTCATCATCTCCCGCACGCTCGGCCCGGCGTTCGGCGGCGCTATCGGGTTGGTCCTCTACCTGGCCATGTCGATCTCCGTGGCGTTCTATGCCATTGGCCTGGGCGAGGCCCTCACCAGCGTCGTGGGATCCTCGAGTTCGTCGCTGCCCCGTGTCATCGCCGCCATCACCATCGTGGCCCTGCTCGGACTGGCGTGGCTCGGCGCTGATATCGCGACCCGGTTGCAATACGTCGTGATGGTCTGCCTGGCCGTGGCCATCGTTGGCTACTTCGTTGGCGTGGTGGGCGATCTCGACTTCGGTCGCGCATCGTCGAACCTGTGGGCGCCCGACGGTGGGGACTCCTTCTGGGTCAGTTTCGCCATCTTCTTCCCTGCGATCACCGGCTTCACCCAGGGCGTTGCCATGTCCGGTGACCTCAAGACACCGTCCGAGAGCATCAGCCGTGGCACGTTCGGCGCGATAGCTGTGTCGACCGTCGTCTACCTGCTAGTGATCCTGACCTTCGTGCTCGCAGTTTCGTTACCGGAGCTTCGTGAAGACACCGCCATCATGCGGCGCCTGTCCGCAGCACCGTGGCTCATCGACGTCGGCGTCATCGCCGCGACTCTCTCGTCTGCGATTGCATCGATCATGGGGGCTCCCAGAACATTGCAGCGGCTCGCCGCGGACCGATTGGTGAAGCCGCTCGAGATCTTCGCGGTCGGTGCGGGACCCGACAACAATCCCCGACGTGGCGTGCTGCTCAGCGCAGCGATTGCGTTGGCGACAGTTGGACTCGGTGACCTGGACCTGGTTGCGCCTGTCATCTCCATGTTCTTCCTGGCGAGCTACGGCATGATCAACTTCGCCACCTACTCCGAAGCACGTGCCGCCAGCACGTCTTTTCGGCCGCGCTTCCGACTCTTCGATTGGCGACTCAGTTTGGCGGGCACGATTGGTTGTCTGGGTGTCATCATCGCCATCGATCCGATCGCAGGCGCCGCTGCAGGCGCGGCCGTGTATCTGCTCTATCGCTACCTGCAAAAATCGGTGCAACAGGTTCGCTGGGCCGACAGCACTCGTGGCTTCCACAGCTCACAGGTTCGCAATCATCTCCAGCTCATGGGTCCACAGGCCGACGCCGGCCGAGACTGGCGACCGTGCACCGTTGTCTTTGCACCACGCGATCCCGTGCGCCGTGGCCACCTCACGAGCATCGCCAGCTGGCTCGAGGGCAACGCCGGTTACACGACCGTGGTGCGCATCATCGCTGGTCAAGGCGCTCGCACGAGGCGATCTGCGGCCAGCATCGAGCTGGAACTGCAACGAGAACTCGCCACGGAACACCCTGGAATCTACGGTCGAGTGGCGGTAGCTCAAGAACTCGGCGAGGGCGTGGCTGCGGTGCTGCAGTCTCACGGGATAGGGGCACTGCGAGCCAATCTGGCACTCTTCGGTTGGAACGACACACCCCGCGATGCAAACGGCAACGACCAGTTCGGGCTGATGGTGCAAAGTGCTGCCAGGCTCGGCATCAACGTTGCCATCGTCACGTCGCCTGACCACGCGGTTGGCGCCGTCACGACCAGAGCCCAGCCCCGAATCTGTGTGTGGTGGGACGACGATCGCAGCGGCCAGCTGCTCACCATGCTGGCCTGGATGTGCACCCGCAGCGCCGAGTGGAAGAAGGCCGAGATCGAGGTCTGGGTCGCCAGTACCTCGCCCGACACCGACGCCAACCGGGTAGCTGAACTACTCGATGATGCTCGACTGCCAGCCACGGTCAAGGGCAGTCGCAAGCCCGAACAACTTTCTCAGACGATGCAACGAGCCGATTTGGTGCTGGTCCCGACCCGTATTCGTCGCGGCAAACCGCTCGGCCCCGGCAATCAACCAATCGAGGCCCTTCGCGACGGCTTGCCGACCACCCTGTTCGTTCATGCAGCATCGCCCATCGAACTCGACATTCAGCCCGACGACGCCAGCTCCGCTGCGCTCGCCATCGCGCACGATCGATCAGCCAAGCTGAGCGCCAGAGCCGACAAGCTCAGTGAGAAAGCATCGGTGCTCTTGGTGACGGCGGAGATACTACGGATGGAGGCCGAGGCCAATCCGAGCCCGACGGCCGATCGAGAAGCTGCCGAAGCAACACAACTCGCCACGGCTGCACACCGAAAATATCTCGACGCATTCACCCGTGCAGAAAGCGCTCGCAATATCGAAGCCGAAATCGACCCCACGGCCGATACCACCGCCATCGACCCCGAGCTCTGGGCACAACTGCCGAATCGGCGCGGTAACCGCTAGACACCCCAGGGGTGTCTAGCAGCAGACGCTTCGTCGTCTTCGACAGGTCTCGAACACCGTTGCGGCAGCTGGGCTTATGATGCGTCATGACTCACGACAGCAAATCCCGCCAGCCATGAGACTTCGTCTTGGCATGTCGGTACATGCAACCGACGGGTCGTTCGGTCATCTGGCCGACATCGTCGTCGATCCAACGGCGCGCACGGTCACCCACATCGTGGTTTCGCCGACTGCTGCGCATCAGCAGGCGCGTCTCGTGCCGATATGGCTCGTCTCTGTCGAAGCCGAAACCGCCAACGTTGCACTGACAGCTCCCCACATTCGCCAGTTGCAACGCGTGGCATTCGAGGACTTCGTTCCGGCGAAGCCCGAAACAACTGTCGACGAGCACTGGGATCTGGGCTCCGAGGATCTCATTGCCCGCCCGTACTGGGATATCGAGACCCTGTCCAACGTCTCCCTGACCAATGTCAGCCCGTCCTCTCCCGTGGCCAAGAACGACTGCGAGATTCGTCGGCGGAGCGAAGTGACGACGTCGGACTTCTATCTGGCTGGACATGTCGAGGGTTTCGTCGCCTCCAAGAACCAGGTACTCGGTGTGGTGGTGCAACTCGGGATACCCGGCAAACGCACCCACAAGATCGTGCCGATGGATCTGGTGAGCCAAGTCCACAACAGCGAGATCATCTTGTCGATGACAAAGGACGACTTCATCGCACTGCCCAGCGCCCGCGGCTTGGAGGATGCGCGCTCGTTCGGCGAGAGCATCGATCTACACGGAAAGCGCCTGGTCGATTCGGTCCGTGACAGCGCCAGCCGGCTGGCCATCCGGACTCGTGATCGCTATCGCCGCAAGCCAATCGACGATCAGCCCGGCGGATAGTCCGCTACTCGACGCCGATCGCCCCGGGTGCACGTGGCCCGGTCATGCGCCTTTGCTCTTGGCCAGCGCTGCACGCTGCGTATTGGACAGTGGACGCGCCGTTCGAGCGCGCAGAAGTCGGTCGCCCTCACCAAATCGGTATTCGTAAGCGCCCGGGCGTCGATTTCTGCCCGCAACAAAATCATCGGGAACCAGCGTAGTAGTGACCCTTTCCCTTGGGGCGCCGCCATGTGGCATAGTCACGGAGTGCAAAACAGCAACGATGAACCTCTCGGCGTCGAGTCGTCGGCCATAGTGCGTACCAAAGAGCCCGTAGACAAGGTGCTGATCGCTCGCCTGGTCAGTGCAGCCGTGATTCTGGCGCTGTTCGCCACGTTTGCGTTGCAGAACACCGAGAGCGTCGAGATCGACTTTCTTGCCTGGGACCTGAACATCAGCAAGTTCCTCATGATCGTGCTGTCTGCGATGGTCGGCGTGGTCGTCTGGACCCTGGCCGGCGTTTACTCGCGACGCGCGAAGAAGAACGCCTGACGGTCAACACACCACGCGTGTTGCTACTGCAGAACTATCATTCGCCTACGAATGGCCCTCACGAAAGCGAACCATGCCTGCTTCTGAACTGACATTGGTCATGCCATCGGACTCGCGATTCATCTCGACCGCTCGCATCACCGCAGCCAGCCTGGCTGCCGAACTCGACTTCAGTATCGATGAAATCGAAGAGTTGCGCATGGGAGCAAACGAACTCATCGCCATTCTCGCCGAGTGTGCCGACGAGCACGGCATCGAGAGCATCTCGCTGCGCTATGTGCTGGGCGCCGATTCGATCGAGCTTCACGGTCAGATCGATGGTCCCCACACAGTCATCGCCGAAGCCGACATCCTCGCCCAGCAGATCCTCGACACGGTCGTGGATTCATACGACTTCAACGGTGGATCGGCACACCTCGTAAAACGCCGAGCTGGCCGGTGACTACTCGGCCATCGCCCGAGGCAATCAGCGACCTCTTCGACGAGTATCGCGAAACCAAAAGGCGCAAGATCCGAAATCAGCTCGTCGAGATCCACATCGGATTCGCCCGCCACATCGCTGGTCGCTACAAGAATCGCGGGGTCACCCAAGAAGATCTGCATCAGATTGCGTTACTCGGATTGGTAAAGAGCGTCGATCGTTACGACCCGGCCAACGGGGCTGCGTTCACCAGCTTCGCCGGACGCACGATCGAGGGCGAGATCAAGCACTATTTTCGCGACGCCACCTGGGCGGTTCGTGTCCCGCGGTCGGCCAAGGAACTGCACCTCGCGGTGCGGCGCGCCAACGACGAGCTCAGCAGCTCTCTGGGCCGCTCGCCTTCGGTGAACGAAGTGGCCGAGCATCTGGAAATCGAACGCGATCAGGTAATCCAGGCGCTGGGCACGGCGGCGGCATTCAGTACCGCGCCGCTCGAGGTGTCGGCACCGGGCGACGACGCGGGATCAGCGGATCGATCCGCTCGATTGGCGACCATCGACGACGACCTGGAAGGTACTCCCGACCGCATCATGGCCAGGAGACTCATCGACACTCTGCCCGAGCGCGAACGCGAGATCGTGCAGCTGCGTTTCTTCGAGCAACTCACGCAAGAACAGATTGCCGAACGGGTGGGCGTCAGTCAGATGCACGTGTCGCGCCTGCTTCGGCAATCGCTTGCATCCATGCGCCAAGGCGCCGGCGACGACTGAGCGAAGAGTGAAGGCATCAGGTTTGGCCAACGGCCAGGCCGGGTAGCTTCTGCCCGTCAACCATCTGCCCACCGAAAAGAGCAACCGATGCAGGCTGCGATCGATTTTGACCGCATCACCGTGCAGGCAACGCCCGAGCGGTTCACCAAGCTGCGGCGCTTCAACCTGATCATGGGTGGATTCCATCTCATTTCCGGCGTGCTGATGATCGTGCTCGGAAACGACTTCAAGTTGAACGTGAGCTCGTTCAACCTGAACGGTCCCCCGGGCACGCCGCTCGAAGACGGCTCGCTCGAATCGGTATTCGGCATCCCGCTGGCATGGGCGACGGCCAGCTTCCTTCTGCTGTCTGCCTTCTTCCACTTTCTCATTGCATCGCCGATTGGTTACGGCAAGTACGTGAGCGAACTCTCCCGAGGGCGCAACCGTTTCCGCTGGGTCGAATATGCCCTGTCATCGACGCTCATGATGATCCTGATCTCACTCGTCACCGGGATCACCGACCTCGCCGCGCTGATTGCCATAGCTGTCGTGAATGCCTCCATGATCCTGTTCGGTTGGATCATGGAGATGGTGAACGCGCCAGATCGCAGTACATGGTGGACACCCTTCTGGTTCGGGTGCATTGCCGGCATCGGCCCCTGGCTTGCCATTGCGACCTACATCGCCGTCAATGTGAGTCGCGAGGGTGCGCAGGGCCCTCCGGGTTTCGTGTACGGCATCATCTTCAGTCTGTTCTTCTTCTTCAACACCTTCGCCATCAATCAATGGCTGCAGTACCGCCAAATCGGCAAATGGTCCGACTATCTCCATGGCGAACGCACCTACATCATCCTGAGCCTGGTGGCCAAGAGCGTGCTCGCCTGGCAGATCTTTGCCAACACCCTCATCTGACCATCCTCTCCCAGTAGAAAGTGACACCCCATGGCCCGCTACACCACGACCATTTCCTCCCCCTGGAGCGCCGAGAAGGCGTTCGACTACATGGCCGATCTGCGAAACTTCGCCGAGTGGGATCCCGGGGTCAAGTCCTCGAAAATCTCCAAGGGCACCGAACCCGGTGTCGGCACCGAATACGACGTGACCGTTGCGCTCACCACCCTGACCTACGTGACCAAGGAGTTCGACCACCCCCGCCGTACAGTGGCCGAGGCGAACTCGTCGGTGTTGCGCAGCTATGACGTCATCGAAGTCACGCCCACCAGCGACGGGTGCGAAGTCCTGTACGACGCCGAGCTCACACTGAATGGTCCGCTCGGCCTGGCCGACCCGCTGCTGGCCCTGGTGTTCGACCGCATCGGCGACAAGGCGGCTGCTGGCATGGTCGATGCCCTCGACGGCAAGAAGCTGCAATGACCACGATTACTACACCCGGCGACATCGCCGATTCGTTGCTCGAACTCACCGTGGTTGGCAGCTTCACCAAGATCGGCTACGACGTGCGCAGCCGAGTGACCAACTGGACCGATATCTCCGCCGACCTACGGGGACAGACCGCAATCGTCACGGGCAGCACCAGCGGGATAGGACGGGCCACCGCCCACGGTTTACTCGCACTCGGTGCCGACGTGATCGTGACCAGCCGCAGCGCAGAACGAGCTCTCGCAGCAGCGACGGAGCTGAACGATAGCCCTGAAAACACCGACAGGACCGGAACAGCAACTGGCTTGGCTCTCGACACCTCGGACTTCTCATCGATCACATCATTCGCAAACGGCGTTGCGCAGATCAGCGGGTCGATCGAAATGGTCGCCCACAACGCCGGCGCCCTGACCAATGAGTACCAGACCGATGATCGCGGCATGGAACTCACGCTGTCGTCGCACCTTGTGGGGCCCTATCTGCTGACCAAGCTACTCATGCCCACCCTGGCCCCTGGAGCACGAGTCATATTCATGTCTTCGGGCGGCATGTACACCCAGGGTCTCGACGTCAAACGTATTCAATTGTCAAAGCGCACATACAAGGGAGCGGTGGCCTATGCCCGAGCGAAACGAGGGCAGGTCGAGATGGTCACACACCTCGGACCACGGCTCGCCCCCGGCGTGGTGATGCACGCCATGCACCCCGGCTGGGTCGATACGCCCGGAGTTGATGCTGGTCTGCCCGGTTTCGGCAAAGTCATGGGACCTCTGCTGCGCGACGCCGAGCAAGGCGCCGACACCATGGTGTGGCTGGCTGCCGGCGGCGCCAGCAGCGCCAAGCCTGGGCAGTTCTGGCTCGACCGTGAGGTCCGCCGCACGGTGTACGTCCCAGGAACCGGCACGACGATGGCTGAACGCGAACGACTCATTGCCTGGCTCGACGAAAAGATCGAACCGGCTCTGCCCGAGACCCTGCGCTAGCAGCTCGGTTAGTCAGACCAGCTTGCGGCCAGCGCAGCCAGCGCCGCCGGAGTCATCTGCATTTCACCGAGGTCGGGCATCTCACCTGCCAGCTCAGCCACCCAGTTGGCGGCGTCGAGATTCCGCAGAACGGCGCCCCGGCCGGCGAGTTGGGCCAACAGATCGAAGCGAACGATCGGCGGCGTGGGCTGAAGGGCCATCGTCAATGCTGGCAGTTCGTCGAGCTTGGCGTGATACCCCGGCGCAAAACGCTCAGCCACTGCCGCCATGTACCCACGGACAGTGAGCCACTGCACCTGCAAGGTGCGCTCGGGTTGTTGTTCAGCCACCAAGTCCATCAATACCGATACTGCACCCAGCGTCATGCCAATCTGGCGCACGTAGTCGTCGTTGAGCGTCTCGCGGTAGACCGCCTCACTGGCGGCCGTGTACTCACGGCTGGTCAGATCGTCGTGGGGGCCAGGGGTGACTTGGTGGATCTCGTGGGCATCACGCAGTGCCGTCATGTGTCCCGCCAATCGACGCGCCGCGGCGCATATGATCTCGGTTGGCGACATATTCACAGGGTCCACGGCGAGAACCTATCGGGGCTAGGCCTCTATACCGAAACCGAAGGTGCGGAAATCTCCACGACCAACGCGGCCACGTCATCGACCAGTTCGCCCAGTTGTGACCGTTGTCGCAGCAGGTTGACGTACTCATGAACCGTGTTGGCGTCGCTGGCATCGACAGCCGCCACGAACTGCTCGAGTAGCACCGCCAAATTGCCGGTTTGTGTCTCGACAACACCGTCGGTATACGCAATGAAGCTGTCGCCCGGCGCCAGCGCGACCCGGCTGTCGCGATAACCCCCGTAGCCGAATCCGATCGGCGGACCCGGCTGGGCTTCGAGTAGCGACGCTCGCCCTTGCTGAATGACCACCGGTGGTGGGTGTCCTGCCAGCGCGACATGGGCCGTACTGGTGCTTTGGTCGACCACGATGACCACTGCGGTGGCCATGACATTCTCGGCCAGGTCGGCGAAGTACCGATCGGTCGCCAACAACGCGCCTTCGGGCCGGCCACGGTCGCGCAACTGCGAGGCCAACACATGGCGTAGCTGCCCCATGATGGCCGCACTACGCAGATCGTGACCGGCGACATCGCCAACGATGAATCCCGTGGTGGCGGCGTCGATCTGCACGATGTCGTACCAGTCTCCCCCTACCCGGGCGTGATCGGCAGCAGAGGTGTAGAGCCGTGCAATTTCGAACCCCGCCAGATCGGGCACACGTGGTGGCAGCAACGATCGCTGCAGCTCCGAGGCTGCCTCGATCTGGCGCTGTGCTGCCGCAGTGCGCTCTACTGCTCGGCGCACGTCTTCGAGCGTTTCATCGAATACTCGGTCCACCTGCAGACTCGACTCGGGCGATGCGAAACCACAAAGCAGTACCACCGAGAGGTCATCAGACGCCATCAGCGTCGATCCCACGACCCGCACGGAATCGGCCGAACCCAGCTGCTCGGCGATGTCCGGCCAAAAGGGAACCGCGGCCAGGTCGACCTCGGTGCGCCCCAGTCCGAGCGTTGCGGCATGCTCCAGAAGAGCGTCACCAACGGGTTCGGATCCTTCGAATATCGGTGCCGCTTTGGTCATCAGCTCGGGCGACACATGGGCGCGCCATTCAGAATCGGCGTGGCGAATACCGACAATGGCCCAGCCTGCCTCGACGAGCGGCGGAATCTCGGTGACCAGAATGCGACTCAGCTGCGGCAGCGACGACGCCGATGCAGAGCGAGCAGAGATCGTGTGCATCTGTCGCCGCAGTTCCCGAGCCCGGACCTCGGCTTGCACTCGGGAGTCGGCGTGTCGCCACAATTCATCGAGCACCAACATGCTCGCGATTCCCTGTGCCGAATCGCCGGCGCGTTCCAGGTCTCGGTTGGACCACGATCGAGGAACTGCGCCGCGAGCCAGCAACAGACCGGTCAGTACGCCGCCTTCGTTGAACGCCCCGACACCCAAGAAGCATCCGTCCATCTCTGCGCCATCGTGCTCGGCCACGACCGCGTCGGTGCGCAGGTCATCGATCATGAGCAGCGAACTACGCTCGATGACGCGTTCGCCCAGCAGAGACATTGTTGCGGGCAGCTCTGTCTCGTTGCCTCGATTGTCGACGCACTCGCGAATCTGTCCGGCTACGACTCGGCAGAGATAGGTGTCTTCGACGGCGAGATCGGCGCCATAGCGCGCCAAAATGCGGCCGATGCCGACTCGCACGGCAACGGGCCATTCGCCCGGGCTCGACCTCAACTATCGGGGAGCCCTAAGCGAGCCGACACCGTTATTTCGTCGTCGGTCTGGTGTATTTCGACGGACTTGCTCAGCGCGTGCACGATCATGAGGCCTCGCCCTTGAGGAGCCAATGCGTCGTCGGGGCCTTCGTGAGTATTGTCGGCCAATGTTGCCGTGGTGCGGTTGGTGACCGCCACCACGACTTCGTGGTCAGCGATATGAAGGGCGACCTGGTAAGCCTGGCCGGGGCTGGCTTCGATTGCGTTCGACGCCAGTTCACTCACTACGAGTTCGACGTCGGCAGCAATGGCGTGTAGCCCGTTTTCGGCCAGCAGGTGCGTCAGATCGGCACGGCTGTGATTCACCGTGTCGGTCGACCCGGCGTAGCTGCGAGCAAAGGTGATCTGGGTACCTTCGGTAGCGCAGGGCATCACGCGAAGTGCAGGTGGTCGACGAGCCCCGTGATCTCGAGGAGGCGTTGTACCGATTCGCTCGGATCGGCGAGCACGAGCTTGGATTCGCCCCGCTCGAAATCTTGGTGAGCAGTGACGATTGCTCGCAGACCTGATGAGTCGATGAACTCGACGGCCCCCAGGTTGAGCGTGGCGTCGGCTTCGGTGCCCAGATCGTGCAGCTGCGTGAGCAGGTCGTCGGCGGTGTGCGAATCAATGGTGCCCACGGCGGCGACCTCACGGTCACCAACGCAGGTTACGGCAAGTCGGGATGGCTGCGGCGTAGTCATATCGTCAAGGAGTGTAGCCATCATTGTTCGGGCCCTTCATCTCGTTCGTCGGTCGCTGTGCGCAGCACGGCACCGATGTTGTCTTTCGGTCCTGTCGAGCTCGTGTCGGGAATGATTCGAATTTCGGCGCCCTGCTGGACGGCGGACCAGATCGCAGCGTCGATGCGGCGAGCGAGCATGGGAGCATCGGCCTCGGCCCACGCGCAGACCGACGGTGGTGAGCCGAACCCAACCGTGGTTGGATCATTGGGATCGTCGTGCACGAGCAGTGTCTTCACTCGGCCGGCAGCCAGCGCGTCGAACACCACAGCTGTTCCTTCGACACCGTGTCCACTGGGGGTCAGGGTTCGGAAGAGTTCCAGCACTCGCACGGTGTCTCTCGCCACCACGTCGGACACGTAGCGAACCGTCGTGTCGACCACCTCGTCCAGCGATAACGATGCTGCGTGTTCTATCTCTATGACGTTGGTGAACAGCGGTACGACACCTCGTAGGCCACGGGCGAGCTCTTTGGCTTCGCCGCCTTGGTCGACCACCACGACCAAGCGGAGGTGGTCGTCGACGGCCAGTTCTCGAACGGCGGCTGCGGCGGCAATGGGGTCGGTCGCAAGTGGGGCGATGGCCGGCTCGGCATTCGGCAAGAACGTCACGACCTCGGCAGTGTCGGCGCCGAACGAAACAACGACGTGGGGCACTCGCCACTGGTCCCACTCGAGCAACGGGGCGGCAACAGGAAGCGTGCCGACATGGATGATCGGGACCGAAGGGCCTTCGAGGGCATAGTCGACGGTCGTCGAACCATCATCGGCCGCATGCAGCGCCATCCCCGCAACATCGTCGGGACGCGGCAGGGTCAGTCGAGCTTCGATTGCTTCGAGAGCTCGAGGTGATGAACCCTTCGACGCCAAGTCGGCGCGGTGTTTGTTGAAAACAGCTTGGGGATCTTCGGCGGCAAACTCGCCAAATGCCAGGTAGATCGAGGTGTAGGGGCCAGGTGACGAGTAGAGGGATCGAAGGCGGTCTTGCGCGCTCGGGCGGGTCGAAGTCGGCGATGTCGTCATGCGATCGTCTTACCGCGACCGTGGCGGTCTCAAACATTTTTCTTGCCAGCCCGGTGTTGGGTGGCGCACAAAGTTTTCGCTGTGACCCCACACGACCCGCCTGTTCTGTGAAGATCTTTACCCGACCGCTCTCGCCATGATCTCCGAAAGACACTCGTGAATCCTCTCGCCCAGATCCGTTTCGCCCAGACCGAAACGCCAGACCTGACATCACTGGCCGACGCCATCGATACCGCCAATCTCGGCCTGTGGGATTACGGCAAGGCGGCCATCATCCTGGTGGTGTCCGTGCTCATTGGTCGCCTCGCTCGTTTCCTCGTGAGCCGCATCATCTCGCGAACCAGCACCGACGATTTCCTGGGTGACCTCATCGGCCGCATCCTGTCCTACATCATCGTCGCTTTCGGCTTCGTCTACGCTTTGGAAGCGTTGGATATCGCGGCCGCTCCCGTGCTGGGTGCTCTCGGTATTGTCGGTATCGCATTGGCCTTTGCGCTGCAGGACATTCTGGAGAACTTCGTCGCCGGTGTCATTTTGCAGCTTCGTCGCCCCTTCACTTCGGGCGATGAGATCGTCTCTGACGGTCTCGAAGGCACGGTGCTCAGGATCGACGCCCGCACCGTGACCATCCGTACGCCCGACGGCGAGACCGTCCGGCTACCAAGCGGCGCAGTGATCAAGAACCCGATTATCAACCACACCCAAAATGGTCGTCGACGCTCCACGATCGAGGTGGGCGTCGCGTACGGCACCGATCTCGATCAGGCCGCCCGTGTTGCTCAACAGGCAACGGAATCGGTGCCTGGCGTATTGACCACACCACCGGTCGAGATCTACGTCGAGAACTTTGGTGACTCCAGCATGGACTTTGCGGTGCGCTACTGGCATGCTCCTTCGATCGCTGCAGCCTGGCGCACCCGCGATGCCGTTTCCCGAGCGATCTCGGCAGGGTTCGCCGACAACAACATCCAGATCCCGTTCCCGCAGCGTGTTGTTCACACGCCCGCGAAATGACCTGCTGGTCAGGTACTTCGGTTTCTGGAGTGCGACCGGGTGCGCTGCGCTGGCCGCCTCGATACATCGACAACCGTAGTGACCAGTTTGACCGGTGTCTTGGCCGCCTCGACCAGCCCACGACCGAGCAGCGAGCCTGCCTGGCGCCCACTTGGCACTCGGATCCAGCCCAACGCACCAAAGACGGCAAGCGAACCGATCGCAATCACCAACATGGCGGCAAACGCGTAGATCCAGCCTTGGTCGTTTCCGAATCCCGGCATGTCCGCGAAGTTCATTCCGAAGATCCCGGCGATCAGCGACAGCGGCAGCATGATCGCTGCGTACACCGTGAGCACCTTGTTCACCTCGGTTGCCTGGCGGGCCTCGGCGCCTCGATAGGCATCGAGAACTTCGGCCAGTGCCGTTCGGGCAGCATCGAAGCCTTGCGATGTGCGGTATGCCAAGTCGAAAACGTCGGCAAATCGGCGTTGACCTGCTGCCGTGATGAGCGGCGACCTCGAGCGCCGCAGCACGTCGAGCGCTTCTCGTTGAGGCTGCACCACGCGCCGCACTCGGGCCAGCTCGGATCTCATCTGCGTCACGTCGGCAATGAGCGTCGGCTCGGCGCCGAGCGCGTCCTCGATCAGTTCATCGACGCTGTGGTCGAATACCTCAACCACAGCCATGTGTCGCTGTGTCAACAGGTCGGCGAGCCGGGCCAGCAGCTCATCGGGCCTACCCGTGCTCAGATCCGACGTCCGCTGTACATGTTCCCAGAGCGCATCGATTGCCGGCGACGCATGCCGGCGGATCGTGACCAAGCAGGATTCGGTGAGGAAACACGTGACCTGATATGTCACGATCTCTTCGTCGCTCAGCCCATGCAGCACCACGAGCAGGTGATCCTCGAAGTCGTCGACCTTGGGCAGGTCACGATCATCGACGGCATCTCGCAAACCGAGATGGTCCAATCCCAAATCGTCGCCGAGCTGCATCAGCTGGTCGACGCCCTGGTCATCGACCAACACGTCGATCCACCACCAGCCCTCCCGGTCGACGGCCACATCGCTGGCAACAACAGCTGGCATGGCCACGGGCGCGTGCAGAACTCTCATCCCCGCCACTGTTGCAGAGTTGTGTCAGCCACGGGTGAACCCGTATCGGCGGGTGCAATCTGATGCCGTGGCCGGCTACCCCCGTCGATGGCTGGCAGGGCAGAGTCTGGCGCGCCATCGGCCACCCGGTTCGGTTGTTGGCTCCGGTGCGTTTCGCCGTGGCTCGCGTCGCCCGCCGCAGATTCTGGACCGAATCGGTTCTGACCACTCCTGGGGCCGGGCCAGATCTGGAGATGCAACTCCACCACGATGTGCAGACACCCGACGATGGCGCCGGACCACTCAACCACCGTTCGTACTCGGTTCGCATCGCCGGCGCCACCATGGATGCCGCGCAGCTGGTCGAGATGTTTCGGCTGGACCCGAACGCTTTCTGCCATGCACACCTGGGTATCTTCGTTCCTGACCCTGCACCACTTGGCCTGCGGGTCGGCGATGAAGTCGAAGTGAAGATTCCGGGACCGTGGGATGGGCCGGTTCGTGTGGCCGAGGCCACCCCCGGACGGGTTCGTTTGGAGACGCGCGACGGCCATATGGAGGCCGGCTGGATCGTGTTCCGTGCCGAAGAGATCGATGACCTGCTGGGGTTCACCATCGAGTCCTATGCTCGGTCCGGCAGTCTGGTGTTCAACACGCTGTACCACCGCTTCGGCATCGCCAAATACATGCAGACCGAGATGTGGGTCCAAGTGCTCGAAGCGCTGCAGGCCGCCAGCGGGGGCACGCAACAGGGCCGCATCTCGATACAGACAGTGATCTACGAAGGAGCCGACACATGACCGTTCGATTCGATCTGGAGACGGTGATCGCCGTGCCGCCCGCAGTCGCCTTCACCGCGTCCCTCGACATCGACGCCCATCTGGCATCGATGACGGCGTCGGGCGAAGAAGCTGTGGCCGGAAAGACCAGCGGCATCATCGGTCTGGGCGAAACGGTCACCTGGAAGGCGAAACACTTCGGCATCATGTGGAAGATGACCAGCAAGATCACCGAACTCGATGCGCCCCACAGCTTTGTCGATGAGCAGCTGCGCGGCCCGTTCAAGATGTTTCGGCACGAGCATCTGTTCGAGTCTCACGACGGAGGCACACTCATGCGCGATCACATCGTGTTCGACGCACCGCTGGGGCCACTGGGCGATATCGCCGAACGGCTGGTTCTGCGCACCTACTTGCCGAAGCTCATCGGCGAACGAAACGACTATCTCCGAACCGAACTCGAACGCCCAGCAACATAACAACCCACGAAACGATCCACCGGCCGCCAGCCCGGCCACTCAGCATGTCTCGGGAAGGACCAGTCGCCGCAGCCCCATCGACTGCGGCGACTGTCCCCCACCCGACTTCTCTGCCTAGAGCCGACGGTGGTTCTATGAGCCATCCATCACGTAATTGCGACACAACATGATGGATGCAGGGTGGCCACCAACCGGCGGCCACTCTCCGCACTTGGGGGTGCGTCTCGATCCCTGTTCGGAGCGGACCAGCGTGTGGATGGGAGAAAGTTGGACCTTTGTCCACGGGAGCAACTTCGAGCGCATGGGGCGTGCGAAATTGCAGAGAATCCGGCGGTAAAAACACGAATCGCACACCACCGGAGGTGGCGTGCGAATGGGGGATCGTGCAACCATAGGTCTTGCGTCGAGCCGGGTGGGGGGAAAGCTGGCAGTCGGCGGCAGCTCGGAGGCTTCAGACCATGGTGTTCTTGTGGGTCAGGCTGCGAGTGCAGAAATCACCTGGTCGGCATATTCGTTGGTCACATCGAGTTCTTCGACCAAGGCGGAACGAATCTGACCGCGGCGATAACCCTGCTTGGCCAAGTAAGAGGCGCTACGACGAGCGAATCCTGCGTCGACGGCGAATGTACGAAATCCTGTCTTCATGGTGATGTTCCTTTCGAGCTACTCCTGGGTTATGCCCTGTGCTGCCCTCCCCCAAACATTGTTTTCCGATCACCATCTGCACTGCGCTGTACATGCGTTGTCTTCGTGAACGGGCCCAAAACGACCAGTGGCCATGGTCGATCGAATGATCAACCATGGCCAGAGGCGCAGACCGGGAGGGCCGGTCTCGGGTATATCCCAGAGGGTTACGGAAGCAAGACAGCGTCGATGATGTGCACCGTTGCGTTTGCGGTTGGGACGTTCTGGCAGATGGTCATGGCTGCACCGTTGACGGTAATCAGGCCATCATCGCCGGCGGTGATCGTGAGATCGCCACCGTTCACGGTGGTGACCGTCTCTGCGCTGAGGAGGTCTTCGGCGCTGAGCGATTCGCCGGCAACAACGTGCAGGGTCAGAATCGACGTCAGCAAGTCTTGGTCAGCAAGCACGCCAGCGAGCTGATCTTCGGGGATGGCACCGAAGGCATCGTTGGTAGGAGCGAAGATCGTGAACGGACCGTCGCTGTTCAGGGTGTCGACCAGATCGGCTTCGACCACTGCGGTTACCAGCGTTGACAACAGTGGGTTGTTCGATGCTGCGGTACCGGCTGGGTCATCAGCCATACCCGCAAAGGAACCTTCGCCATCGGCAGGAACAGCTGCACAGCCGGGGCCAAATGCGGCGCTTTCGCCATCGCTCATGGCATCGCCTTCGGTCATGGCTGCGATTGCGTCGAGTGCAACCTGGGGCAGGAGAACGCTGTCGATGATGTGCACGGTGCCGTTGGCGACCGGAACGTTCGAGCAGAGCACGGTGGCGTCATTGACGCCTTCGCCGTTTGCGGCAAGTGCGACGTCGCCGCCTTCGACAGTGGCGAAGGTGTTACCCGCAAGATCATCGGCGCTGAGTGATTCGCCACCAATGACGTGGTAGGTCAAGACACTGGTGAGCAGATCCTTGTCAGCAAGCACTGCAGCCAGAATGTCTTCTGGCACTGCGGCGAATGCATCGTTGGTAGGAGCGAAGATCGTGAACGGACCGTCGCTGTTCAGGGTGTCGACCAGATCGGCTTCGACCACTGCGGTTACCAGCGTTGACAACAGTGGGTTGTTCGATGCTGCGGTACCAGCTGGGTCATCAGCCATACCTGCAAAGGAACCTTCACCATCGGCAGGAACCGAAGCACAACCGGGACCAAAGGCACCCATCATGGCTGACTCGTCGTCCATGGCGTCATCTTCCATAGCGTCGCCTTCGGTCATGGCTGCGATTGCGTCGAGTGCAACCTGGGGCAGGAGAACGCTGTCGATGATGTGCACGGTGCCGTTGGCGACCGGAACGTTCGAGCAGAGCACGGTGGCGTCGTTGACGCCTTCGCCGTTTGCGGCAAGTGCGACGTCGCCGCCTTCGACCGTGGCGAAGGTGTTACCCGCAAGATCGTCGGCGCTGAGTGATTCGCCACCAATGACGTGGTAGGTCAAGACACTGGTGAGCAGATCCTTGTCAGCAAGGACTGCAGCCAGAATGTCTTCTGGCACTGCGGCGAATGCATCGTTGGTAGGAGCGAAGACCGTGAACGGACCATCGCTGTTCAAAGTGTCGACCAGATCGGCTTCGACCACTGCGGTTACCAGCGTTGACAACAGTGGGTTGTTCGATGCTGCGGTACCAGCTGGGTCATCAGCCATACCCGCAAAGGAACCTTCACCGTCGGCAGGAACCGAAGCACAACCGGGACCAAAGGCACCCATCATGGCGTCATCGTCCATGGCGTCATCGTCCATGGCGTCATCGTCCATGGCGTCATCGTCCATGGCGTCATCGTCCATGGCGTCATCGTCGGTGACTTCGACATCGTCGTCGTTGCCACTGGCGACATCGTCACCGTCGCTGCTCGAGCCACACGCTGCGAGAAGCATGGCAAAGGTGATCAGTACCGCAAGTAGTTTCGTGAACCGCTTCGGATCTTTCGTTTTGAGACTTTCAGTCTGCATTGTTGAATCCCTCCAGGGATATTTTGATTTCGGGGGGTAGGGGGTTGGATAGGGGTTGGGGGTGATGGATGGGTAGACGGCGTCAGGCCTCATCGACGAGAACGACGACTGAGTGATGTCCGGTTACTCCGTCTGGTAGTGGTTCGTCGCGCTCGGCGGTCTGGATGGTTCCTTCGTTGTCAATTGCGCGTGCGGTGACTGTGTGGCGCCCAGAAGGAGCGTTCCAGCGGTACGTCCATTGGCGCCACGTGCTGCCGTTGACTTCGGCGGACATCTCCGCAGGTTCCCAGGGCCCGTCGTCGATACTGACCTCGACTTGTTGGATGCCCAACGGTTGAGCCCAGGCAACGCCGCCGATGGCGAATTCGCCCGCAGGAATGCGGTCGAGGCCCCGGGGTGCGTCGATGCGGGTCTGCATCTTGATCGGCGCTTCGGCCGCATAGCCACGCGGGACCCAGTAGCTGTCGAATGCATCGAACGTGGTCAGCTCGATCTCGGTCAGCCACTTGGTGGCCGACGCATAGCCGTAGATGCCGGGGACGACCAGCCGGGCGGGAAACCCGTGCTCCAGCGGCAGCGGTTCACCGTTCATGGTCACCGCAACCATGGCATCACGACCGTCGTCGAGTGCCGCCACGGGGAACCCGCAGGTGTAACCATCGACCGATCGACCGACGATTTGATCGGCGCCTGCTTGGATGCCCGCCTCGGCGAGCAGTTCGTCTAGTCGTACGCCTTGCCAGCGTGCGTTGCCCACCAGGTCGCCACCAATGAGAATCGACACGCAGGTCAGCGTGATGTCGCTCTCGATGAGTCCTTTGGCGACCAGGTCGTCGTACGTCAGTTCCATTTCATTGTCGACCATGCCCGAAATCTTGAGCGTCCAGGAGTCGGCATCGATCTGGGGCACGGTGAGCGCAGTGTCGATGCGGTAGAAGTCCTCGTTGGGGGTGAAGAACGGCGCAGAGTTCTCGCCTTGGGCTCCAGCGGGGACTTCGGGTGGTCCGCTGGCGCCCTGCGCAAGTGCTACTTCTTCTCGGGATCCTTCTGCGCTGAATCGACCGTCGAAGCGACGACCCAGCAGGCCACCACCGACCGAGACGGCTGAGAGCACGCCGAGCGATGCGAGGAATCGGCGGCGATGGCTCGCATGGGGGCGCAGGGTGTCCCTGGTGGACGTATCGCCAATGACTTGACGGCGAGCCCACCACAAGACCGCACCCACGACGACTGCGCCGATGATCGAAGGGATTACTGCGGAGACGCTCGCTCCGGTACGGCTTCCGAGCGCAGCCAGTGCTCCAATAAGGCCAAAGAGACCCGCTCCAGCTATGGCCAGCATCAGATTTCGTCTCAGGGCGATCACGCCCAGGATTGCAGCAAACGCTGCTAACAGCGATCCAATCCCGACGAGCAATGCAATCTTGTCATTGGTGCCGAACCAGCTGATCGCCAGCTCCTTGAGAAACGAAGGAACGTTGTCGACGATGCGATCCCCTACGTCCAAGACCGGCGATCGCCAGCTTCGTGAGATCGAAGCTATGAGTTCGGCGACGGCCATGCCGGCACCGCCGGCCACCAGCCCCACGAGCAAACTGAGCACAATCGATGGCTCGCGCTGCGAGGTGGAAATCGAACTTGATGTCATGAAAGGCTTTCGTAGACAGGACCCGTCTGGATGTGTCGAGCGGGGTTTTACCCACCGCTTGCCTTTCCAAACCTGTTTCAAAGCCTGATAGTCCGCTATACCCATGGCTTTATGCCCACGGCTCTTTACCTACGATTTACTTCCGCACCAATCCGAAGCGCACTCCGGCTCCGAATGCTGTGTATGGCCCCCTCGTCGCACTCTGTGACAACATGAGCGAGATGAAACTCCGACTGCTGCGTTCCGCTGGCGACCACGCGCCACGCGACCTGGCCGCCTTGATGTACCAAGTCGCTCGTGGCGACGAACAGGCGTTCAGTGCTATCTACGACGAACTGTCGTCGACGGTGTACGGCGTTGCGTTGCGAGTCGTACGAAACCCCGCCATGGCCGAAGAAATCACCCAAGAAGCCTTCGTCGAGATGTGGCGCGCAGCGTCGCGATTCGACGAGAACCGCGGCAGCGTCCGCGGGTGGGCAGCAACCATCACCCATCGCAAAGCGGTCGATCGGGTCCGTTCCGAGCAAGCTCGGACGAATCGAGAAGACCGAGACCATGCTCGCGACCATCAGCCTCCGGCAGACATCGTGACCGAAACCATCGAGCGGGCCGAGGATCGTTCCGAAGTGCTCATCGCGCTCGACACCTTGACCGAAAACCAACGAGAAGCAGTGACCCTGGCGTATTTCGGCGGTAACACCTACCGCGAAGTCGCCCTGCTGCTCGACACCCCAGAAGGCACCGTGAAGACACGGATACGCGACGGCCTCACCAAAATGCGCGATCAATTAGGGAGCTTCCAATGAGCGCAGACCTACACCACCTGAGTGCCGCGTACGCACTGAACGCGTTAGACGACCTCGAACGTCAACAGTTCGAGAAACACTATCCGTCCTGTGAGATCTGCTCCGCCGACGTCCGAGACTTCCAAGGCGTGGCTGCAGCACTGGCCCAATCCACCGCAACTACGCCCCCATCGTCGCTGAAGAGCTCGGTCATATCCGAGATCAGCCAGACGCGTCAGCAGTCACCTCTTGGGGGCCGTCGAGCTACTCCTGCACGGCGCCGCATATTCCCGGGCCCGATGATCCTTGCCGCTGCCGCTGCACTGGTGTTGCTGGCTGGCGTCGTGGCGGTCACGCTTCCATCGAACGACTCCTTGTCGTTCGATGACGTCGCTGGATCCCCCGATGCAGTGATCACCAACCTGGACCCGATTGGCGATGACCAGACCGGCAATCTGCAAGTCATCTGGTCCAACGACCTCGACGGAGTGGCGGTAATTGGATCGAACCTCGCCGATCCAGGCGCCGACAACGTCTACGCGCTGTGGTTTCTGATCGACGACGGTGTTGTGCCAGCAGGACTGTTCCAGCCCGAGAACAGATCCATCTCCGAAGTACTCGATGTCGCTGATCTCGCTACCAACGGCTGGGGTATCACGATCGAACCCGCAGGCGGATCAGCACAGCCCACCACCCCCGTCATCTTCGCTGGCACCATCTAGTCCCGTAGCAGCGCTGACTAGCGCACGACCATTACGGGACAAGGGGCATTGTCGATCACGTGTCGGCCCGCCGACGGATGGAAGATGCGGTCCCACATCGAGCGCTCTTTAGACCCCATGACGATGATGTCGGTACCGAGTTCCTCGGCCATCTCACAGATGGCTGGACCGACTGGGCCGACCTCGACCACGATGGCGGCTTCGTCGATGTCGATCGACTCGGCTCTTTCCACGGCGACTTTGGTCGCATTGACTATGGCGGTGTCGACGACCTGATCGCGAATGGCCAACATGTTCGGGTTTGTCCCGATGCCCATGCCGTTCTCGGGTGTCTCGTATTTGGCGATGCTCACGAACGTGTAGTCGTGGTCATCGCCGAACAGCTGTTTCGCCGCCGCCGCCGCATCGGCTGATTCCGGGCTTCGATCAACGGCAACAAGAATTTTCACAGCGGTTCTTTCATGGAGGTACTCAGAACGTACCCACGAGGCGCCTATCCCGCACGACCGCTGTCCGTCGGCGAGTGCGGCGGTGAACCTACAAGATCGCAATCAACGGAAGTTGCCCGGAAAACGGATGCGCGAATTCACACCGGTGGCGGGGTATCTCGGGTCAACGACCCTTCGCTTTCGATGTCTTCGCGGCGAACGCCCAGCATGTACAACACGGCGTCGAGATACGGCAGGTTCAGTTCGGCGTCGGCGGCGCTGGCCACACCGCTCTTGGCATTGAAGGCAATACCGAGCCCGGCGGCTTCGAGCATGTCGATGTCATTGGCGCCGTCGCCCACCGCCACGATCTGGCGAGTCGCGAGCCCCTCTTCGGCGGCGATCAGGTGCAATATCTGCGCCTTGCGCTCGCGGTCCACGATGGGCCCCTGCACCCGACCGGTGAGTTCGCCGTTCTCGATTTCGAGCGTGTTTGCAAACGCGTAGTCCAAGCCGAGCTCGTCTTTGAGTCGTTCCGTTATCGACGTGAACCCTCCGCTGACGATCGCGATCTTGAATCCGAGATGGCGCAAGGTGGCGATAAAGGTCCGGGCGCCCGGTGTGAGGCGAAGCCGATCCCATCCTTGTTCCAGGATCGATTCCGGTTGGCCCGCCAGCAGCCGAACGCGAGATCGCAGTGACTCCTCGAAATCGAGTTCGCCCTGCATTGCACGTTCGGTGAGCTCGGACACCTGATCGCCAACGCCAGCCAGGTCGGCGAGCTCGTCGATCATCTCGTTCTGGACCAACGTGCGGTCGACATCGAGCACCATGACGCGCAACGCCCGACGTGGCAGACCCTTTGGTTGAATCGCCACATCCATTCCGGGGAACTTCTCGCGCAACACCACCAGTCCTTCACGCAACGCCTGGGAATCCCCGCCGGTCACCTCGAGCTGATAACTCCATGCCGGGTATTTCGACAGTCGCTCCAGCCGATCGACATTGCCGCCGGTGTTGGTTACCACGCCGGTCACCGCCGCGAGTTCGGCTGCCTCGAGCGTTTGCCCCAGCACGGTCACGATCGTGCCGGTGGGCTTGCGCATCGGTGTGGCGTCGACCGGTTCGAACTCGATGCTCAACCCACGCTCGTACCCCACGAGCAGCAGTTCCTTCAGCAGATCGCGCCCATCGGGAATCTGGGCCACGATGTTGAGCGAGATGTGGTGCCGGATCACGATTTGCTCGACGTCTTCGATCGAGGCTCCAGCCCGGGCCAGAGTACCCAATATGTGCGTGGTGATCCCTTCGGCGTCTTGACCGTCGACTTGGATCAGGAAGGTTTGACGCGCGTTTGCTGGCTCGGTTTGCACCCCGGCAGGGTACTGCGGCGCCAAGGCGCATGTATCTACATCGGCGTCGGCAGCGACGACGAACTCGCCGGCGCGGCCCGAGCAAGATCGTCTGCCGTTCGTCGTCGACCAAAACGAGCTCGGCGATGCCGTCTGTCGGGCCACCGAACTCGGTCATCGCGCCGAGGCTCGAGGCCCGGCTTGCGCACTCGTGCGCCGTCGACCAGATAGCCGCAGTCAATGGCCAACGAACGGTCGGCCAGCACGTGGCCGCTCGCACCAACAGCTGGGCCTTCGAGATCGACCGGTTCACTTCATGCAGACGTGTGAGTACTGCTGGGGATCCCCAGAAACCTTTGGGGGAAACCCCCATGACCTCGACGGGGTCTGATCTGGCCTACTGGATACATGAGCACTTCCTGCACAGACGCACCACCCTCACCGACGAGCACCGCAGTGTCGAACTCGCCGGTATCCCCCAAGGCTGCCTCCCTCAAAGAAATGGCCGGCGCAGCCAAGAGCGATCGCAACCGGGCGATCGATTTCTACCGGGCCGTTGCCATGCTGGCGGTGGCTCTCGGGCACTGGATGGCGATGAACATCGCTCTAGACGCCGATGGTGAACTGATCGCCGGCAATGCCCTGGAAGCCGCACCCAGCATGTCGATCATGACCTGGGCCTTTCAGGTCATGCCCCTGTTCTTCGTCGTCGGCGGCTTCTCCTCGGCCATGTCTGTCGACAGCTTCTCCCGGTCCAGCGCGGCACCTCGCACCCAAGACTGGGTGATTGCTCGGATGCGGCGCATGTTGGCTCCGGCCGTGGCGTTGGCCTCGACCTGGGCCGTGATCATCACTGCTGGTATTGCACTCGGTCAAGGTGAACTGGTTGCGGTTGGTGCAACCGCTGCGGCCATCCCGCTGTGGTTTCTGGCGAACTACACCATCGACACGGCCATTGCTCCGTACGTTCTTCCACTGTTTCGCAAGCACCCGGTTGCGTTGCCTGCGGTTGGTGTTGCACTGTTCGGCCTGCTCGAAGCTGCTCGCTTCGCGGAGATCCCGTACCTGCCACACCTCAACTGGGTGCTCGGTTGGCTGCTGTTCCAGGTCGCTGGTTTCGCCTGGCGCGACGGCATGCTTGCGACCGGCAAGACCATGGTTGCCACTGCCACCGGCTTCTGGGTTGCCGCCATCACTGCCGTGACGGTTGGTCCGTGGCCGGTCAGCATGGTGCACTTTCCTGGGCTCGAGAACTCGCCGACCCATCCCCCATCACTGGCGCTCATGCTGTTCGGTGCCGCCTACAGCTGTACCGCTATCGCCGCCGCACCCGCAATCAGCAACTGGTTGGCCGAACGCCCCAAGGCCTGGGCCGCCGTGGTCGCCAGCAACACCGTGGCCATGTCGGTCTACCTATGGCACTTCACTGCGGCGATTGCCGCCAGTGCCATCTTCTATGTTGCCGGCTGGTTGCCAACCGCAGCAGTTGGCACCGTCGACTGGTGGATCCAGAAGCTCCCACTGATGGGTGTCTCCACGCTGATCCTGGCCGCAATAGTGGCCAAGGTCATGCCCATCGAGCGCAACGCCCTGTTGGCCGCCCGCACGCCATGGGTTGGCGGTCCGGTCTCGATGCTGGTCCTGGCTGGTGTGCTGTCGACAGCGCTCAAGCAGTGGGCACACGGCGACTTCACCGTCGCCACCATCTGTATCGCTGTCGTACTGATCCTGTGGCACAGCGTGGTCAAGAGCAACGCACGGATCACCAAGGGCAGCGCCTAGACACCCCAGGGGTGTCTAGCGGTTGGGCCAACCACCTATCACCACCCGATGAGAACGCTCAGCCACAGGTGCCCAGGGGGCGCGAATTCCGGTGGCGTCAACGACATCCTCCCCACAACTCATGCCACTCTCCACCGAGTACGTCGTCGTGGTCGCTACTAGGGTTGCGCCGACATGTTCGTGCTGGTCGTTGTCATTGGTCTGTTCGCCCTGATGGTGGCAGCCGTGGTGTATGACCAAGTGCGCTTGGCTCGGCGCCGAAATGTCGACCGCGGTTTTCGTCGGTTGTCGATGCAGGCGAGCCGAAGGTTGCAGTTTCGCCAACCGGTTCGTACCGACGAAGCCTTCTTTCTGCAGATGGCAGGCGACCCTGTCGCTGCTGACGCGAACGGCTGGACCGGCGACGAAGTCGACGCCGTGCGTCGCCGATTCGCCGACCGACGCGAGTTTGCGAAGCACAAGGGGGGTGAGATGGTGGCGTTCGACCGGTCGACAAGCGTGGCCGTCGGTACAGCCACATTCTCACTGTCATCGCTCGATGGCGTGGCGCGTTCCATTGGCCTGCATGTGCACCCCGACCACCGGTGCAAGGGATACGGCCGCGAGATCATGGCTGGGGCCATCACCTTGTTGCAGTACGAGCCCGGCCCTGTCCACGTCGGCACTCGGGTCGACAACATCGGGATGCAACGGATTATGCAACAGCTGGGCTACCACCCCCTACCCGGTACGCAACCGTTCGTAGCTCCCAACGCAAAGAGCTACGAGGGTTACTGGTACCACTGCGGCGCCGACACCCACCCGCCGCTCGGCCTGTACGACGTGTGACGCCTCCCGGCGCGAACTTCGGCCACGACGCTCCCATCCGCCATGCTTGAGCGGTGTCCAACCTGTTTCACGAACTGTTTGTCGCCGACCCGGAACGCACCTTCTTGGTCGAAGGCGACGACGCCCACACCTACGGCACATTCCAAGTTCATGCTCGCCGACTCGGCGCCGCCGTTCGTGCCCATGGCCTGACTGCGGGAGATCGGTTGGTTGCGCAAACCAACAAGTCGGCCGACGGCTTTGCTCTGTGGCTCGGATGCCTGGCCGCTGGAGTGGTGTACGTGCCCACCAACACCGCCTATACCCCCGACGAGATCTCGTACTTCTGCAACGATGCAGGCGCCTCGCTAGTGGTGGTCGACGACCTGGCGGCACTCGCCAGTGTCGACGTGCCCACCGTGGCCATCGACGACCTCGGGCGAGCGGCGGCGGAACTCGATCCCGTGACTGTTGCGCCGGTAGACGCAGCCACGCCCGCTGCGCTCGTATACACGTCAGGAACAACGGGGCGGCCCAAGGGAGCAACGCTCACCCACGGTTGCCTGCTCGACAACGCTCGAGCGCTCGCCGAAGTTTGGGCGCTCGCCCCAGACGACATCTTGGTGCACACGCTGCCGATCTTTCATGTGCACGGACTGTTCATTGCGCTGCATCCGACAATGCTGACCGGTGCCCAGACACGATTTCTGCCCCGCTTCGATCCCGAGTCCGCCATCGATGCCATGGCCGGAGCAACGGTGTTCATGGGCGTGCCGACCTACTATCACCGCTTGCTCGCGAAAGAGCGATTCGGCCCCGACGCCTGCGAATCGATGCGACTGTTCACGTCGGGATCCGCGCCGATGACCGAGCTCACCCATGCCGAATTCACCGACCGCACCGGCCGCCACATCGTCGAGCGTTACGGCATGAGCGAGGCGGGCATCATTGCGTCGAATCGCATGGGCGCCGAAGTCGCCGGCTCCGTGGGCCATGCGTTGCCAGGATATGAGATCCGCATCGTCGACGAATCGGGTGGCGTGCTCGATGCCGGCGGGACCGGCACTGTCCAAGTGCGAGGCCCCAGTCTGTTCGCAGGCTATTGGAACCGCCCCGACGCCAACGCCGAGTCGCGTACCGACGATGGCTGGTTCTCGACCGGCGATGTCGGGTTTCTCGACGCGACCAGCCGCCTCACGCTCGAAGGCCGTTCGAGCGACATGATCATTTCCGGCGGATTGAACATTTATCCGAAGGAGATCGAGATGGTCATCGACGAGATCGATGGCGTGGTCGAGTCCGCAGTGGTCGGCCAGCCACACCCCGACTTCGGTGAAGCGGTTACTGCCTATCTCGTACTCGAGCCGGGGCGCTCGCCCCAGAATCTCGACCTCGAAACTGCACTGGTATCGCTGGCTCGATTCAAGCACCCGACGGGAGTGCATGTCATTGGCGAGCTTCCACGCAACGCCATGGGCAAGGTGCAGAAAAACCTATTGCGTTCAATCGAGGCCAACCCCCAATAGCCTCTGGCCGTGGCGGACTTCGAGCTCATTGGATCGACAACCCGCAGCGGCATCGCTGTCGATGAGGTCGAGTTCGATGTCGCAGGTGGCCCAACGGCATCGGGCTATCTCTTGGGTAGGAACCACGACGACGGCCCGCAGCCTGTCGTCATTGGACTCCATGACGAGCGAGGGGACAGAGCATCACTGCTCCCCGACCTCGCACATCTCGCCGCTCGTGGGTTTCTCTGTCTGAGCGTGGACAGTCCTGTCACTCGCCGAGCGACCGCAGCTCGTGATCCGTTGGGGGCTTTCATGAGTCAATTCCAGATTGCGGCGACGGCACTCAACCTGCTGCAGGACCAATCCGATCACACCCATCGACCTCGAGCTACATTTCTGGGACGAGGCTTGGGAGGCGAGGTCGCCGCCAGTGTCGCTGCTCTCACCGGTAACGTTCAGGCCGTGGTCGCCGTGGCGCCGCTTCCGGATCGCAGCAGTTTCGTGGCTCGCTCACCGCATCCACTGGCTGCTGGGCTGCGGCTGTTCCACGACGACGAATCCATTGCCAAACAGGTCGAGGGACTGCGCCCAAATCGTCTCGTCAAGCAGCTTGAAGCAGCGCCGAGTATCCACTGGCTGTTGCAGGTTGGCGATGACGACGACCGACTCAGCGATGAGGACCTAGCCGTATTCTCACTGTCGATTCCACGACACGTGCGCGTCAAGCATGTGGCACACACAAGTGATCTGTCGACAATGCAGGCACGACGCTTCCGCGTCGACTTTGTCACCGAGATGGCCGGCTAGGCCCAGGTTGTTCGGTAGTGGCTGGGCTAGAAGGCTGGCCGAATTACCGCAGTCGTTCTAGATCCTGTCACCAGGCGATCCACGAGCCCAGGTCGGCCGAGGCCTTGGCGTGAGGGTCGGGTTCGAACCAGCTGACCACCAAGCCTTCGAGAGCAATACCGGCGGCACTCCACGATTGGAGTTGGCCGTCGACGCCGGTTGAGCGCTTCATGTCAGCCAGTCGAGGCTCAACCGGCTGATGCAAAGCCGAGCCCTCGATCGTCGAGCTCACCAGTGCGCCGAAATCACGCAGGGTCAACGAGTCGCGTGGTCGCAACCCGAAGGCGGAGCTGAGTTCGGTGAACAACTCGACGAATTGTTCCCCGAAGTGCTGAGCTGACAGGCGGAACGCCTCGGTCATGTCTGCATCCACTTCGACACCCGTCCCCAACGACGCCAGCGATGACATGTACACACGCCACTCGAGACTTTCCGCAACAGCTTCGACGTGGGTGTTGGCGACAACTCGGATCACTTCGCGCAGCGCCGATGCCAGCTTCAATGAATCGTGCGATTCGATGAGTGGCGCGACTTCGGCCAAAACCTGCTCTATTGCGGTCCCGGTCGGATTTGTGTCGACGCTGCGGTCGAGGTCGCTCAGCAGGTCCGTTCGATACTCTTCGAGCTGTCCCCTCCCACCTTCGTACAGGCGATACGCAGTTGAGCGAGGAACACCCGACATCTCGATCGCATCCTTCAACGTCACCCGGTCCAGCCCCGGCGCAACTCCCCGCGATTTCAACAGCTCGAGGCCAGCGTTCAACAACGCCCGTCGTGACTCGGCTGCCTTCAGGCGTTTCCTTGGTTCGTTTGATGACATGATGCCCATTCTGGCACTCGGCAAACCGAGAAGCCCTACCGCCGAGCGGCAAATTCATCATCTCTTCGGATGAGTTACCTTTATGGATTCGTTCATTCGGGGTGGTTCACGCATGGTCCGAATGGAAATTGGGCCCAAATTGCGACTCCGCCGAAATCACTGCGTCCAGCCCGTGCGCCCCCGCAGCCCGCGCCCGCAGTTCGATTGGGCGACAAAACGACACGGGGCCCACCACAGTGGAGGCTGCGGTGGACCCGGTCGTTTCGGGATCGGACTCGTCTGGACCGAGACCGTCTGTTGTCTGGGTCAGCCGACGAATGCAGTGCCGTCCACGGTCAAGCTTCCACCAGGCTGGGTGAACAGGTCCGGGCCAACGGGAGAACTGTTGCGGCTCACGTTGGTTCCGTCGACGGTCATTGTGCCGACGGCCGAGTTCCACAAGCCGCCACCTTCGTTGACTGCAAAGTTGCCGGTCACGCGGCCACCGTCGACATCGACGGTGCCGTTGGCGCTCAAGTGCAGACCGCCACCGTTGCCGGGAGCGGCACCGGTGTCGTTCCAGGACAGCACTGCATCGACCAGCGTGGTGGTGCCAACGGGGCCCTCGGCGCCGCCGACAGCCTCGATACCGCCGCCAGCACGAAGTGCACTGTTGCGAGCAATAGTGGTTTTGGTGACCGTCAGGTCACCCTGGTCGTTGAGAATGCCGCCACCAGAACCCGAGGTTCCTTCGGCATCGTTGTCGATGATGGAACCGCCTTCGACGATGAGCGTTCCGCCGGCATTGAACAGACCACCACCGCCCTGATCAGCTTCGGCGCCTCGAGCAAAGTTGTGCGAGACCAAGGTGTTGGTAACCGTCATGGTGCCAGCACCATTCCACAGGCCGCCACCCTCGGAAGCTGCGGTGTTGAACAGCACATTGCTGTCGGTCACGGTTGCGTCGCCCGCACCGGTGATGTGCAAGCCGCCACCGTTACCCGGGGTTGAACCAGTCCAGTTCTGCAACAGTTCCACGTCGACCAGATCGGTGGAACCAACATTGGCTTCGATGCCGCCACCGGCGCGAAGGGAGGTGTTGCGGCTGATCGAGGTGCCCTCGACCTGCAGCGAGCCCTGGTCGTTCAAGATGCCGCCACCTGAGCCGGCTGCACCGTTGGCGTCGTTTCCGTCCACGGATCCGTTGGTCATGACGACTGTGCCGCCGGCGTTGAACACACCACCGCCACCCTGGTCGGCTTCGGCGCCACTGGCGACGTTGTCGGAGATTCTGGTGTCGGAAATCGTCATGGTGCCTGCACCGTTCCACAGACCGCCACCCTCGGCCGACGCCGTGTTGGCGACCACTTGGCTGTTGGTGATCGTGGCGTCACCCGCACCGGTGATGTGGAAGCCACCACCGTTGCCCGGCGCTGCGCCGGTCGTGTTGCCCTGCATCAGTACCGCGTCGAGGTTGGTGGTTCCCACGTTGGCTTCGATACCGCCACCTGCACGATTGGACGTGTTGTTCGTGATATCGGTGTTGGTCACGGTCAGCGTGCCCGCGTCGTTCAAGATGCCTCCGCCAGAGCCGGCTGCGCCGTTGGCGACATTGTTCTCGATGACCGAGTCGTCAACCGTGAATTCGCCACCGTCGTTGAACAGTCCGCCACCGCCCTGGTCGGCTTCGGCACCCGTTGCGGAATTTCCGGAGATCGTGGACTTGGTGACGGTCATGTTGCCGCCTTCGGAATTCCACAGCGCGCCACCTTCGGCCGAAGCTGTGTTCGACGTGAAGGTCGAGTCGTCGATGACGACGTCGCCCGCACCCGACAGGTGCAAGGCGCCACCGTTTCCGGGCTCGGCGCCGGTGCTGTTGGCGTTGAAGGTCGAACGCACGATGGTGGTGCTTCCGCCGTTTGCTTCGATGGCGCCGCCGGCACGGGTCGCCTGGTTCGACTCGAAGGTCGAGAAACGGATCATCATCGTGCCGGTATTCAACACGGCACCACCCGATGCTGCGGGACCCTCGGCGCGGTTGTTCGTGAATGTGACCAACTGCAACATGGTGGTACCTGCGTTGGCGATTGCGCCACCGCTACCCACGATGGGGTCTTCGCCACCAGCGGCGAAACCATTCGTGATGGTCACACCACTCAACGTCAGGCTGCCGCCTTCGGCAACATCGAACGCTCGATCGAGTCCGTTGGGGTTGATCGTTGCGCCGAAGCCGCTGATGCGGATGTCCGACGTGATGTCGAGGTCACCGCTTGCGCTGGCTTCCTCGTCGACCTCGGCGTTGGCCAGAACGAAGGTGTAGGCCCCGGCCGGCAACGTGAGCTGGGAAACTTCGCCACTGGCGTCAGCTTCTTGGATTGCCGCCCGCAGGCTGCACTGGCCGTCGGCATCGGCACAGGTGCCGTCTCCGGGCGATGCATCGACGCTGTCGACGGTCGTGTCCACGGTGATTCTTTGAGACACTTGCGCCTCGGCGGGATTAGCGACAGCGATCGTCGCCAAGACCATGAGAAGTGTCGTCAGTGCGCCTATCGCGCGGCGTGACTTGCCAGCCATTATTGACCTCCAGGCAATTGATGGTTTCTTTCAGTTCGGCGGACTCAGCCGTCTGGATTGGTTTTTATCAACATGTTCTGACCGCGCCCCGGAAACTCGGCCAGACGCTTAGGCTCTCACCCGTGCGAGTGTTGCCACGCGGACAAACAACATCGACTGGCTCGAGACTGCGCCAACTTGTCGTGGCCTTCATCGCCGGCTTTCTGCTACTACTCGTCGGCGCGAGGGCTGCACAGGCTCAAGGCAACGACGGACTCGAGGTATCGTCGACCACGATCTATGCACCCGATCCCGAACTCGAACGAGTGGCGGTGACCTCCACGTACACCCTCACCAACTTGCAGGCCGATGAGGTCGTCGGCGACGGCGTCAGGTCCTTCTTCTACACCAGGTGGGTCATAGCCATGCCGGCCACAGCGACCGCATTCACCGCATCGAGTAACGGGCAACCGCTCACCGCGGTGATCGAAGCCGACCCCGACAGCGACGAAGTCGTCTTCGGCAACATCACCCTGCCGTTCAATCTGAACTTTCAGCAGACCGTGCAACTCGACGTGAGCTTCTTGATTCCTGGTGGCGCACCCCGCACCGACGGCACGGCTGCGCGCATCAACGACTCGTTCCTGTCGTTCTCGATCTGGGCTGCCGGCGATGCTGGCCGCACCGACGTTCGTGTCGACATCCCGCCAGGCTTCACCGTTGATCTTCAGGGCGATCTCGATGAACTGCAACAGACCAACACTGCCGACGGCACAGTGCTCGAAGCCATCGACATTCAAGAACCCCAAGACTTCTTCGGGCAGATCTTCGGTCGTAACGACAGCGGCCTGCTCACCGAAACAGCAGCACTACCGGGGGCCACGGCCACCATTCGCGCCTGGCCAGACGACCCCGAATGGGCCGAGTTCGTGGCAGAGGCAATCGAACAAGATGTCCCCGTGATCGAAGACCTGATCGGTATCGATTGGCCTGCGGGCGATATCGAGGTCATCGAAACCGTCACCCCCTACCTGTTCGGCTACGGCGGTTGGTTCAACGCATCGTCAGGACGTATCGAAATCGGTGACCAACTCGAGCGCGACCTGATCCTGCATGAGCTCAGCCACGCATGGTTCAACGACGAACTCATCGACGGACGCTGGATCACCGAAGGATTGGCCGAGGAGTTCGCCAGCCGGGCAATCGAGTCGACCAGCGGCGAGCGTCTCGAACCAACCGAGCCCGATCTACGAGATCCACTGCGGGTCCCGCTGAACGCATGGGCCAGCCCTTGGACGCTCGACGAAGAAAGTGCCTTCGACTACGAACAATTCCACTACAACGCCTCGTGGTGGGTCATGCGCCAGATCACCAATGACATCGGGCTCGATGCGTTTTCCGATGTCCTCTTGGCGCTGCAGGCCAACGACCTCCCTTACCCCGGCGAAGGTCCCGTCGAAGAAACCAGCCAGCAAACACAATGGACACACCTGTTCGATCTTCTCGAGGATCGCGGTGCCACCGGCCTCGACGATCTCTTCGCGAACTACGTGCTCGTGCCCGCAGACAGCGAACGACTTGCCCTCCGACGAGCAGCGCGTGTCGACTATGAAGCTCTCGTAGCGCACGGAGCGAACTGGGGTGCTCCGCTGGTCGTTCGCCAAGAGATGAGCTCGTGGCAATTCGAGATCGCCCGCAACACCATGGCCGCCGCCACCGACCTGCTGGCCACACGCAACGAGGTCGATGCATTGGCACGTGATCTCGAGATCGTCGTCGAGCATTTGAGCGAGCTGGCCTACGAGGACGCCTCGTCGCGAGACGAACTGGACCAGGCACATGAGAACGAGCGCGAACTTCTGCGTGATCTCTCGGCACTGCAAAGCAACCGCAATCAGCTCGTCGAACAGGCGGAGGCGCTCAGCAGCACGGTCGAATTCGCGCCGATGACCTACGACGAGGCCGTAGCCAACATCGCCGACCAACGCCAGGCCGCGACCGTGGTGCAGGATCTGCGCGATCAAGTCGACCGGACAGCTTCGGAGTTCGACCTGACGGCGCCGGACTGGCCCGCATCGACCGACTTCGAAGCAGCGGCTGGACTGGCCAACGCCCGCTTGGCCACCCTGAGCGCCATCGACCGGGCTGCGACCGCTATCGACGCACCTCGGGGATTGGTGCAGAACATCGGACTGGTTGGCAGCGACCCGAACAGCTTGTTGGCTCAGTCCCGGTCCTCATTCGAAGCCGATGATCTCGACGATGCTTTCGAGGCCACGGCCATGATCGAGACCATGCTGGCAGACGCCGACTCGGCGGGTCGGACGCGAGTGATCTGGGGCACCATCTCGGCGCTCGTGGTGGTGTTCTCGGCCCTGGCCTTCGGCCGATACCAACGGGGTCAAGGCAAGCCGCGCCAGAACATCGAAGAGCCCGACGCCAACGACGCCGACCGACCCGTGGTGCTCAGCCGGTGAAGAAGCCACCAGATGGATGCAGGATTTCACCGGTGAAGTAGCCGGCGTCGTCGCTGCACAAGAACGCCGTCGCGGCCGCGATGTCTTCGGGTTGGCCACGACGGCCCAACGGAATGGTGGTCATAAAGGCATCGAGGCGCTCCTGAGGCATCATGTCGAATACTTGCGTCATGTTCGTTTCGATGAAACCGGGACCCACCGCATTGATGCGAATGTTCGCTCCGCCGAGCATCGTGCCAAGCTTTTTGGTCAACATCCATACCCCCGACTTCGACGCGGTGTAGGCGATCGGGCCAGCGTTGGGGTTCTTGGCTGCGATCGATGCAATGGTCACGATGCTGCCTCCTTTGGGTTGACCGTCGGGCCCCGGCTCGGCCATTTTGGCGGCACACGCCTGCGCCGCCAGAAATGTGCCGATGAGGTTGACATCCATCACGGTGCGGAACTCTTCGATGTCGTAGTCGAGCACCTCGAGATACGGCTTCGTTGCGAACCGCTCGCGATCGGCCATGCGCTTGCGTTCGACCTCGGCTTCGCCGTTGTAGTGCGAATGGGTGATTCCTGCTGCTGTCACCACGGCATCGAGGCGACCAAACGAATCGATCGCTGCGTCAGCCATGGCGGCGTTGTCCAGCCGAGACGTGGCATCGAGTTCGACAAACACGGCTGAACCACCATGGGCGGTGATCTCGTCGGCCACTGCTTGGCCCCGATCGACCGCTCGATCAGCCACCACCACCGACGCTCCTTCGGAGCTGAAGCGCAGGCAACACGCCCGACCAATCCCGTTGGCACCCCCGGTCACCACCGTCACCTTGTCCTGAAAACGTTGCATTCGTGTCCCTCGTTGTCGATCTCTCTCACGAGTTTGGCACGCGGCACAGCATGAGGATTTTTCAGTGAGACAAGCAGTGGTGCTACCGTCCCGCGCCCGCCACTGCCGGATTCGCAGTACAGTTCCCTCGACTACAACACCCTGGGAAATCTCGACGTGTGTCGAGACAGGGATATCTGGAGGGATATATGGACAACAAGAGCAAGCTTGCAAAGCTGCTTGCGCTGGTGTTCGCCTTTGCACTTCTGGCCGCCGCGTGCGGTAGCAGCAGTGATGGCGACGACACCACGACCGCAGGCGACGGCGACACCGCTCAGGCCGACGACGGCGATGCCGACGACGACGACGATGCCGACGACGACGACGATGGCGATGCTGGCGACGACGACGCTGACGATGCCGGCGACGATGCCATGGACGACGAAGAGGTCGAACTGACCCAGGGCGGCGACGTTGCTGCTCGGGTCCAAGCAGCCGGCACTCTCGAGTGTGGGGGCAATGACACCCTGCCCGGCTTCGGCATCATCGATGCCGAAGGCGAATTCAACGGCTTCGATATCGACTTCTGCCGCGTGGTAGCTGCTGCGGTTCTCGGCGATGCCGACGCAGTCAACTTCACGCCACTCGTTGCTGCGCAGCGTTTCCCCACCCTGCAGTCGGGTGAAATCGACGTCCTGATCCGCAACACCACCTGGACCGCAAGCCGTGACGGCAGCGAGGGCGCAACCTTCCTGCACACCACGTTCTTCGATGGCCAGGGCTTCATGGTTCGTGCCGACAGCGGCATCTCGTCGCTCGACGACATCTCCGATGCCACCATCTGCGTACTTCAGGGCACGACCACCCTGCTGAACATGAACGCGGTACTGGGCGATATGGGTATCCCATTCACGCCAGTCGAGTTCGAATCCAACGACGAACTGAACCCAGCCTTCCAGGCCGGCCAGTGCGAAGTCTGGACTTCTGATGCGTCACAGCTCGCAGCATTTGCTGCCAGCATCGACATCGAAACCAGCATTCTGCCCGAGATCATCTCCAAGGAGCCTCTGGGTCCTGTTGTCGCCGATGGTGACACGCAGTGGGCACAGCAGGTCAACTGGGCAACCATGGCCACCATTCAGGCCTGGGAGTACGGCATCTCGTCAGAGAACATCGATGGCTTCATGGACAGCGAAGACAGCGGTATCCGCCGCTTCCTCGGCCTGCCAATCGAAGGCGACGACGGCACCTCGGCAGTATTCGATGCCGGCCTCGGTCTCGATCCAGAGTTCGCACAGAACATCATCCGCCAGGTAGGCAACTACGAAGAGATCTTCGAGCGCAACCTGGGACCGATCAGCCTGAACCTCGGCGGAAGCCCGAACGACCTGTGGACCAATGGTGGCCTGCAGTACGTTCCACCATTCCGCTAGACCACACGCTGTTTCGACAGCGTGAACAATGGCCCTACACGGGCTGAATAACGAGCACTCGGCGGGTCGGACGCTACGTTCGGCCCGCCGCTGCCGTTTTCTTCGCTAAGGTGCGCCCAGCACAAGAAACTCTTGGGGGGATTCTTGATCACATTCTTGCTCGCAGCACTCGCTGTTGCTGCGGTGCTGACGGTCATCTATGTCTTTGGTCGACTCGTCTACGACGGCTTTCAGCTCGCGGCCAGCCGTCGCCGCGACAAGGGCGACACCGACCTTCCCCCGCTCTGGCGCGACGTTCAGGGAATCGGCATTGCCGCCCAGATCATCTTTCTGATCGGGCTGATCGTGCTGATCCGCTATCTGTGGGGCAACTTCACGGCTCGCGTCGACTCCGTGGGCCAAGACCTGTCGTTCGACTTTCTCGATCAGCCGTCTGGCATCACCATTGCCGACAACCCGCTCAACCCCAACAATCCGGTGTCCGATGCAATAGTTGCAGGGTTCGGCAACACGATCCGTGTCATCCTGCTCGGTATCCCGCTGGCGCTCATCTTGGGCACGTTGGTGGGTATCGCCCGCTTGTCCACCAACTGGCTGCTGCGCAAACTTGCCACCGGCTACGTCGAGTTCCTGCGCAACATTCCGGTACTCGTGGTGATCGTGTTCGTCTGGTCTGGTTTCTTGAACGGCCTGCCACGTTCCCAAGAGGCTCTAAAGCCACTGGGCGGTTGGTTCATCCTGTCGAACAATCGCTTTGCCTTCCCGTCGATCAAGGGCGACGGCAACGTCGGCACCTACCAACTGATACTGCTGGCGGCTCTGGTGGTAGCCGCCGCTGTTTGGTGGTGGCGGACCCGGGTGTTCGACAGCACCGGTCAGCCGCATCGCCGCGTGCTCTGGTCGGTCGGGACCTTCCTGCTGATTGCCGTGGTGGCCTACTTTGCGCTCGACGGTCCCATTGCGACATCCAAGCCCATGCTCGATGACCGAGGCCGTGTGTTCTCCGACGGCATTCGTATGGTCATGCCCTTTGCCGCACTTGTCACCGCATTGGTTCTGTACACGGGCACCCACATCTCCGAAATCGTGCGTGGCAGTATCCAGGCGGTGCATCAGGGTCAGGTCGAAGCCGGGAATGCCCTGGCACTGTCCGCCTTTCAGCGATACCGCTTCGTCGTCCTACCCCAGGCCATGCGCATCGCCTTCCCGCCACTCATCAATCAGTTTCTCAACTTCACGAAGAACAGCTCGCTGGCCATCGCCATTGGTTACCCCGAAGGAACGTCGGTCATCAACAATTTGTTCGGTCAATCGCAGCCCAGCAGCCAGCTCATTCTGATCCTGATGCTGTTCTACTTGACCTTCTCGCTGATCATCTCTGCGATTGGCAACCTGATCAATCGCCGACTCCAGATCGTGGGGCGCTGACATGACGAACCTCCCGTCGAACACGACAGAAGCCAACCTGGTTGGTGAAGAACCCATCGTAGTCGAACGTTCAACTGCGCCTTCCACCACATTGGCTCCCGTCGACTGGATCAAACAGAACCTGTTCTCGAACGTGCGCAACTCGATCATCACCCTGATCGTGGGAGCGTTGGCCGCCATCGCCATCTACTCCGGCGTTCGCTGGATCATCGGCGCCGACTTCGAGATCGTGCGGGTCAACCTGCGCAACTTCATGATCGGCCAGTTTCCCCGAGACGAACTCTGGCGTCCGTGGGCGTCGGGTCTCATCATCGCCACCACCTTGGGCTTGGTGTCGGGCGCCTTGGCGCACAATGCGTACGACACCGCTCAACAAATGGGAGTGCCTGCGCACCGAGATTCCTACCCGCAGCTTGTGCGGCGGTTCTGGCCCCTGATCGCGGTCATGATCTTTTTCGTGAGCTTTGCGCGAACCGTGCTGCCCTACATCGGCTTGGCCAGCGTGTTCGTGGTCGTGCTGTTGTTTCGAGAAATCGGCTGGCGCTTACCGGCGTCCTTCCGCAGCCGAGTCGTGTACGTGGGTGCTATCTTGGCCGTGCTGTCCATGTTGGTCATCGCTGGCACGTCGAATCTCGGTGGCCTGGCCATGGGCATCATCGCTGCTGTCTGGATGGCCTCCGAAGTCGGGCGCATGACGCCATTGCCAGGAATGGCCGGCACGCTGCGCACCTTCGGTCTATCGGCTCTTGCGTTCGTGATTGCCTACTTCGTTGTTGCACTGATCCCCTTCGACGGCTTTGGTTGGGAAGACTGGGGTGGCATTCACATCAGCCTGTTCACCATGGTGATCGGTATCACGCTGGGCATGCCGTTCGGCATCCTGTTGGCCATCGGCCGGCGGTCGAATCTGCCGGTGATCAAGACGGCGTCGACGATCTTCATCGAGTTCGTCCGCGGCGTGCCGTTGATCTCGTTGCTGCTGTTCTCGAACCTGATGCTGCGCAACTTCTTCCCCCTGTCGTTCGAGATCCCGGCTGATCTGACCATGGCCATCATCGTGATCACCGGCTTCAGTGCGGCCTACATCGCCGAGATCGTCCGCGGCGGATTGCAAGCGGTGCCCAAGGGTCAGACCGAAGCTGCGCAGGCGTCGGGCATGTCGCCGGGCAAGGTGCAACGCCTGATCGTGCTGCCGCAGGCACTCAGGGCAGTGATTCCGGCCATGGTCGGCCAGTTCATCTCTTTGTTCAAGGACACCTCGTTGCTGTCCATCATCGGTATCACCGAATTCCTCCGAGTGACCGATGTGGCCAACGCCCAGCCGGCCTTCTCCGGCAAGCAACTGGCTCCGGTGACCTATCTGTTCGTGGCGATTGGCTACTGGGCCTTTGCCTACACCATGTCAAGAGAGAGCCGTAGGCTCGAAACCAAACTAGGGATTGGCGTCCGATGAGTGAACCCGCAGTAGTTGTCAACTCCGATGCAACCGAAGCCGGCGGCACCGGCAAGGTCATGATCGAAGTCGCCGGCATGGACAAGTTCTTCGGTGACTTCCAAGCACTACACAACATCAACATGAAGGTGGGTGAGCGCGAGGTCGTGGTGGTCATCGGGCCATCCGGTTCGGGCAAGTCCACCCTTATCCGCACGATCAACCGCCTCGAGCGCCACGACCGAGGCAGCATCATCGTCGACGGTGTCGAGCTGACCGACGACATTCGCAACATCCAGGAGATCCGGCGTGAGACCGGCATGGTCTTCCAGTCGTTCAACCTGTTCCCGCATCTGTCGGTGATCGACAACATCACCCTGGCGCCGCGCAATGTGCGCAACATCCCCAAGGCCGAAGCCGAAGCCACGGCGATGGAACTACTCGAACGGGTCAAGATCCCCGATCAGGCCCGCAAGTTCCCCGGCCAGATGTCCGGCGGTCAGCAACAGCGAGTCGCCATTGCCCGCACGCTCGCCATGAAACCCAAGGTCATCCTGTTCGACGAGCCGACATCGGCGCTCGACCCCGAGATGATCAAAGAAGTCCTCGACACCATGAAAGACCTGGCGCTCGAGGGCATGACCATGATCGTCGTCACCCACGAAATGGGATTCGCCCGCGAAGTCGCCGACCGAGTCGTGTTCATGGCCGACGGCGAAATCGTCGAAGTAGGCGAACCCGAACACTTCTTCACCAACCCCCAAGAAGAACGAACCAAACTCTTCCTGTCACAGATTCTGTAACCGCGTTTCACCGCTCCGCGCATCATCTGGGTCAGACCCAGATGATACAGATGAGCGAAACGGCGCAGGGATGGGAGCGCAGTGGTGAGATACCGCTCTACTGGGTTTCTAAGGGGCGAGCTTCGTCGGCTCCCCATTCGCTCCATGAGCCCACGTAAAGATCTGCTTCTATGCCGAGCTTGGTCAGCGCGATCAGGTTGTGGCAGGCGGTGACGCCCGAACCGCAGTACATCGCCGGTCGCGGCCCGTCGGGCTCTGCGTCCAGGACCTCGACAAAGCGATGCCGCAGTTCTTCATCGGACAGCATCTGGCCGGTGAGATCGTCGATGTTGTCTTCCCACGCCAGATTGATGGCGCCGGGTATGTGCCCGAATCGGGGATCGATGCGGTTCGATTTCCCCTGGTAGCGAGAGGCGTTGCGAGCGTCGACGACCACGCCGCCCGTCTCGATTCGGCGGGCCACCTCGTCGGCATCGATGAGCCGGTCGGTGGGCCACGGACCGGCGTCGAACATCGCTGGCTCCGGCGTGACGGGACCGGACTCGAGCTCGCCCGTCCAGGCATGCATGCCTCCGTCGAGAACCGCCGCAGGGATGTCGAGCAACGTGAGCATGAACCACAGGCGAGCCGCCATGCCACCACCGACATCGTCGTAGATCACCGCTGGCTTTGCCCCGGCGTAGCCCAGACGTCCCATTGCTTCGGCGAACGCTTCGGGAGCGGGAAACGGATGTCGGCCGCCACGTTGTGACGGGGGGCCCGAAAGATCATCGTCGAGACTCACGAAAACCGCGCCCGGCAGGTGTCCTCTCTGGAACGCCTCGGGGGCCGATCGTCCGTCGAGGTAGGAACGAGAATCGAAGAGTTTGACCGATTCGAGGTTGTCCGCCAACCACTCTGCGGAAACAAGGGGCCCGAAATCTTCCATGCCGAACAATCTAGCCGGACCGCAACATGTGTTCAGATGCCACACTGCATGCTGTGATCGAACATGTCTCCTACGGCAAACTCCCCGACCAATATGGCGAATTGCGGACACCCCCCGATGCGGGTGAGCGGCCACTTGTCATATTGATCCACGGAGGCTTCTGGCGCGATCAGTATCGATGCGATCTGATGCACCCGCTGGCCGGCGCGCTCAGTGACCGTGGCTACTCTTCGTGGAACATCGAATACCGGCGGGTTGGACCAAGTGGTGGCGGCTACCCCACCACGCTGCACGACGTCGCGACGGCGATCGACCACATGACCGAACGGGGATGGTCCTCGATCGCAGTGATCGGGCACTCTGCGGGCGGCCATCTGGCCCTCTGGAACGCCAGTCGAAGCGAGGCGCCGATCAGGCCTGACTTGACTGTCGGCCTGGCTCCGGTGGCCGACGTGATCGCGGCGAACCGAACCGAAGTCGGCAAGGATGCCACTGCGAACTTCTTCGGCGGTGACGTCGACGATGTGCCCGACAGCTATCGCGCCGGCCAACCCACGCCGACCGAGTTTTCAGGGCGCATCGTGCTTCTTCATGGCGATAACGACGACTCGGTGCCATTGGCGCAGTCGCACACCATTGCTGACCATGTCGACCGGTTCGACGTCTTGGCCGATACCGACCATCTCGACGTGATCGACCCAACACACGTCACCTGGAACATTGTCTTCGACGAGCTTGCCGAACTCACCACCAAAGACTGAGCGTTGTCAGAGCGCAGGAATGCGCGCCGCCAGCCCTTCGGGATCGATGACCTCGATACGAGCGCGACGGAGGCGGACCAGCTCGTCGCGAACGAGATCTTGCAGTACCCGATTTACGGTTGGTCGCGTGGTGCCGGCCAACGAGGCCAGGGTTGCCTGGCTCAGCCGGATCGTGCCATCGAAGGCGGTTCCAAGCGCAAGTACCCGACGACTCACGCGTTCTTCAGCGGTCGAATGCACGGCCTCGGCGAGCCGTTTGGACATGTCGCGCAATCGTGCGTCCAAGATCTGGACCAAAAACTGATCGATCTCCGGGCGTTCGACCCGAAGCTCACGAAACTGCGTTGGCCGCATCAAACGAACCTGGGTCGGCCGAACAGCCACGACCGTTGCGCTGCGAGCGGTCTGGGCCAACAAAGCCTGCTCACCCACCACATCGCCACCGTCGACGACGCTGAGACCAACGGCGGCCCCATCAACGGTGAGGGACTGGACGAGAACTCGTCCGCGTTCCAACAGATACATGCCATCGGGCGCATCGCCTTCGCGGCACAGAACACTGTCGGCGTTGTAACCCCGCTCGATTGTCCGCTCCAGAACGGCTTCTACCAGGCGAGGATGTACATCCTCGAGTCGCTGGCGCCAATGCATAGAAACCCCGTCTCTAGTGATTGTCTCGCATGCTTGCTACCCGGTCGCAGTCCCGCCTGCAGCCGCGCCAGAGCATACCAACTTCTGTGGTCGTGACTGTAAGTCGCTGGAACCACCTTCTGATTGGCTTCCACGAGCACTTTTGTCACACCAACTGGCTCACGAGTGTCCAGGAGGTAACACCCGAGCGCGTTCGCTGGGCACTAGCGTTGGGCAACTATGGCATCGTTGCGCATCATTGGACAGGCCTGCGGTGACGAGATCGACCGAGGCTTCGCCGCAATCCGCGACGAACTCGAGGTACCGGCTGGCTTCCCCGCCGAAGTGGTCGCCGAGGCCGAGCGGGTAGCCGAACGAGGTCCGCAGACACCACCGGGTGCTGCCGAGGGCTACGTCGACCGGACCGACCTCGCCCTGCTGACGATCGATCCGCCGGGCAGCATCGATCTCGACCAGGCGTTCGCCGCCGCACGACACGGCGACGGCTATCGCGTCTGGTACGCGATTGCCGACGTCGCTGCCTTCGTGGCACCAGGCAGCGCGCTCGACCACGAAGCCCGCAAGCGCGGTGTTACGTTGTACTCCCCCGACCAACGGGCGTCACTTCACCCCGAGGCCCTGAACGAATCAGCTGCCAGCTTGCTGCCGGGAACCGTCAAACCCTCGGTCTTGTGGCAGATCGACCTCGACGCCGGCGGCAATCAGATTGCGGCCACCGCGCAACGATCCACGGTCAAGAGTCGCGAGAAGCTGACCTACCGACAAGCCCAAGATCGAATCGACGCCGATGATGGCACGGTGTCGCTCGAACTTCTTCGAGAAATCGGCAAGCTGCGTCAACAGCTCGAGGCCGAACGAGGCGCAATCAGCCTGCAGCTCCCTTCGCAGGTGATCACACCCAATGGCAACGGCGACTACACGCTGCACTACGAAACATCGCTGCCCGTCGAAGGGTGGAATGCACAGATCTCGTTGCTCACCGGCATGGCCGGCGGCCAGATCATGATCGAAGCAGGCCATGGGCTGCTGCGTACCCTGCCGCCATTACACAAAGGCACGATCAAAGAAGTCCGGCGCGCGGCGCGCGCCCTGGATATCGACTGGCCCGAGGCAATGAGCTATCCCGATCGAGTCCGTGAGCTCGATCCCAATGTGCCTCGCGAGGCCGCGTTGTTGGTGCGGGCTGCGCGTAGCTTTCGCGGTGCCGGCTACGAGGCATTCTTCGATCACGAGGTGCCAGAACAACCCCTGCACGGCGCTATCGCCGCCATCTATGCTCATGTCACGGCTCCCTTACGGCGGATGTGTGATCGATTTGCAAATGAAGTCATTCTGTCTCATTGCGGCGGCATCGACACGCCGACATGGGTCCTCGAGGCGCTCGGAGACCTGCCAGCAATCATGAATGCTGCCCGTCAACGCGATGGAGAACTCGAGCGAGCCAACGTGGACTTCGTCGAGACGATCGCCCTGCGCGGTCGTACCGGCGAGACCTTCGACGGCACCGTTCTTTCGCACACTCGCCGCGGCGCCAAGGTGCAACTTCGCGATCCTGCCGTGCTGGCACCGATCCGGGAGCAACCCGACATCGGCGACGTAGTTCGACTACACCTCGACCGCATCGACAGCAACAAGCGTCGAGTGGAGTTCACGGTTGTTGACTAGCGCCACGCGCCAACTGGCGCGTTTGCTCGACAAACGCCTCGGTCGACGTCTGATCCTTGCGCCACTCGTCGCCATTGCGTCCTTTGGGGGCGTGGTGATCAGCCCGTTGGTCGCCACGATTGCTGCTGTGCGTGACGTTGTGCGTAAACGCCGTCGGCTGCCGACCATGCGATTGGCGGCGCTGGTTGTCGGTGCTGCCATCATCGAAACAATCGCCATGGCGGTGACCTTCGCACTCTGGATCGCAACCGGATTCAACCAACTCGGTCCCGAACGCTGGCGATGGCATCTGTATCGGCCGCTGATGGGCTGGTACACCGCAACCATGCTGTCGCTGATCGCCAGGGTCCTCGGCACCCATATCGTCTGGCGCGACCATGCCGACCTGTCTCGCGGTCCGGTCGTGCTCATTGCCCGTCATACCAGCTTCTTCGATGCCATGATTCCTGCCACGGTCTTGTCGCAGCGCAATCGACTCCTGGCTCACCACATCGTGACGCACGGCTTGCGCTACTCGCCGTGTATCGACATCGCCGGCAGTCGCTTCCCCAATCGCTTCGTGAAACGCACCCCCGGCGAGGGAAGCGCCGAGCTCGGTCCGATCGAAGAAATCGGCAAACTGCTCGACCATCGCTCCGCAGCAGTCATTTTTCCCGAAGGCACCTTCCGAAACCCCGAGCGATTCGAACGGTCCGTGCTTCGCCTTGACCGCCGGCGACCCGACCTGGCGACCCGAGCCCAATCGCTCGACCATGTGTTGCCCCCACGCGCCGGCGGCACCTTTGCGCTCTTGCAGGGAGCACCGGATGCCGATCTGGTCGTGTGCACGAATACGGGTCTCGAGCGCTTCGGTTCGATCAAAGACATTGTCGATCATCCCTACACCGTTGATCCCATCGTGATCGAAACCTGGCGAATCCCACGCCACAAGATTCCCACCGACCACGATGAGTTCGGCGACTGGCTCTTCGATCAGTACGTGAACATCGATACCTGGGTCGCCGATCAGCACTCGACCTGAGCGCGACCGTTAATCCAGAACGCAAAACTTCCAGGATCCGCAGGACCCTGGAAGCCAACCGTTTCTGAAATTGTCGGCGCTCGTTACAAGACCGTGCGAATGCGAGTGCTGAGCTCGGCGCCCTCGTCGAGACGATCGCGCCAGTTACTGGCTTCGCCAATAGCGTTGGCGTACTGCTTGCGGCGCTCGGCGCGGCGACCAGTCTCGGGCTCGGCGGGCGCATCTTCGTATTGCGAGGTCAGGCCGGTGCGAAGCATGTCGATGGCATCGGAGCGGAGTTGAGAGACTCGTGATTCGGTTACACCGAGGAAGCGGGCCAGTTCGACCGAAGTCTTCTCTTCCAGGAAGTAACCCACGATGACCAGGCGGTGGCGCTCGGGAAGTAGCGAAATGGCGTCCTGGAGATAGGCGTAGAGCTCCCGGCCTTCGAGCTGTTCTTCTGGTTCCAGGTTGGCACGGTCGGGAAGCACGTCGAGCAGGTTGAGTTCTTCACCGTTTTCACCGTCGACGTCGTGTTCCAGGGCGAGAACAACCGAGCGGTAGAGTTGTGAACGAAGCTTGGATACTTCGGCGGGCTTCATGCCGAGCGCTTCGGCGGTTTCTTTGGTGCGAGGAACACGGCCGAGTTCGCTGGCCAGCTGCTGTTCCATGGCATCGAAGCGGCGCGACAATCGGCGCACGGACCGAGGTGCCCAGTCGGCTGCACGGACCGAGTCGAGCATGGCGCCACGTACCCGGCGAGCAGCAAAGCGTTGGAACGGAATGCCTCGATCTGGGCTGTAACGCTGGGCGGCTTCGACCAGACCCAGGGCACCGGCTCGGGCCAGTTCTTCACGTTCGACGTGTCGGGGGAAGTGGACTGCGACCTGGAACACAATGTGTTTGACCAGTGGGACGTGCGCTTCGATCAACTCGTTGATCTCCGTCGGCGTCATGCTGTTGCCAACTGGCTCGTCGACTTCGATGTCTAACCCTGCTACTGCGTCGTTAGCTGTGATCACGTTGCAATTCCCTTCGTACATGGCATCCCCTGGCTTAACGCTGTGTGCGTACTTGCCACCACGTAGAGAGAGTAATCGGGTTGAAGGGCCTTTACTTTAGGCAAATGTACCCCTCCTCTCGAGCGCGATCAACAAAACGTTGAAACCAAGCGGATCTAGGTTGTCAATCCCCATTTGCGAGCGGCGTGTATCTTGCGTTCCTGACCAGAAGTGGGGTCTATCTGAGAGCCATCGTAGGCCCAAAGACGCACCCTTTGTGATACTAGTCCCATTAAAGGGACGATAGTCCCATAGTCCGCCGCCGAATTCACCCCTACTGACCACGGCGCCGACGGCGCAGCGCCGACAGCTGACTCCCCCAGTTCTGCAGCCAACTCATGAGAGAACGCGGCGGCCATGGCCGCCGCGCCGGTTGCATGAGGTGCCGTTGCCGCCATGGCGCGATGTTCGATCTGTCCGTCCACCAAGCCGCGAACCTCGACCCATACCGCGCCGGTGAGTCCCTCTTCGTGTGGGGGGCGGAGCATGGGGAGCCGGGCGGTCAGCCGGTCTCGTCGGGTAGCGGCTTGCCGCGACTCGATGCGCCGAACGGTCGGAAATGCTCGATGAAGAAGCAATGGGTCGGCCAAGCCGGCGCGGTAGCAGTCGGCGGGCCCCACTGGATTGGGGAACCAAACGAGTTCTCGGCCCGAGCCTCTGCGCGCGGTGCGTAGCTGAGCCTGGTGGACTTCGGTGCCTTCGCTCGCCAGTGCTCGGTGGTGTTGACGGGCGCATGCCGGGCCCCCGGTTCCGAACTGGGCCGTACTTATGGTGTCGACGTGATCCATTGAACTCGCGAGATGAGCGGCCAACAGACTCGAAAGTCCGGGCGAGTAGCACGCCCCCACCACCAGAATGGCGTTAGCGGCGGCTGCTGTCTCGTGCAGCGCAAGTAGTCGTTCGACATCGGTGAGGTTGTCGGCGGTGCTCACGATGTGCGTGCCTGCTTTCACCAACCTGGCTGCCATGCTCGGCTGACGCGACGACTCGGTCGCCAGTACAACAATGTCAGCGTCCCGTGCAGCCGGGTGAGGCCACCCCTGCCCCACCAGCACGCCTTCGAGTGGCTCGATGGGTCGACTCTGCGAGATCAGCACCACGTCGCCGAAGCCACTCGAGGCCAACATGCGTGCGGTCCGTTGGCCGACCAAGCCGGCGCCGACAATCGCGATCCTCATAGTCAGATGTCCTGGGGTTCAGTCGCTGGTGGGCCGCTGAACGTCGTCCGGATCGACTTCTCGCCAACCGCCACGCTGCGGAGGAGCGCCGTCGCCACCAAAGATCCGCAGGATTGCCGCAGTGGTGGCAGCAATAGCGGCACCAAAGACTGCCCGACGAAACATGGTGAACATGCTGCCAGACTACTCGGCACAAAACAGGGTGGTCGAACGGATCGATTCCGCTACGCTGACGCCGCACTGTCTGGGGCTATAGCTCAGTTGGTTAGAGCGCACCCCTGATAAGGGTGAGGTCGCAAGTTCGACTCTTGCTAGCCCCACGTACAGCTGCCGCGAGAAGAGGAGCCTCCGTGCTCCTCTTTCGCCGTTTTGCGCGGCGTGCGTGACGCCGCTACCTGCGGGTTCGTCGCTTAGGCGGGGTGAAGCGAGCCGACTCTTCTTCGATGACGGTGATACGTATACCGCCGGTGAGATCGCTGATGAGGTTGTACAGCGCCGCCAGCAGCACGTTGAAAGTCACGCCGGCAATCGCCAACGCCATGGTCATGACCACATAGGCCCGGAAGATGGTGCCTCCGCTCCAGAAGTCTTCGGATTCCTCGAGTGCAAACAGACTTTCGACCAGCTCCTCGATACTTTCCAACGTGCCGGAACTCTCTGCGAAACTCCACAGCAGAACGCCGGCCAGCACGAAGATGAGCCACAGGCAGATATAGAACAGCAGACTGAACTTCAGGACCGACCACAGCTCGATATGGCGGATGACGCGCCGGACCCGGCGGGCTTCGAGTTTGACGCGTCGTCGGCGCTCGCGGGGACTGAGCGCTCGTTGGCGAGTCGGCTCTTGTTCCGGGATCGCCGTGGGAGCGCCCAGGGTCGGGGCGGGTGCAAGTGGCGGTATCGACGCCGGAACGAAATCGACCCCGGCATCGAAGACGCTGTTCGACTGGCCGAGTGTTTGTTCGTCGTACGAGAAACTGGGGGCGCGGCCGTCGACGAGATCGTCGGAGGTTTCCACGTCCTCGGAGATTGGATCATCAACGGTCATCGTCGGCTCATTGTCTGCCAGAGCTTGCACGTCTTGTCTGCCACAGCTGGCAAGTCTACGACGACCAAACCACTCCTTTGGGCGCACCCCGGGCATTCAGCACAAATCGAAGCGAAAAAGACCGCTGTCTGTTGTCCCTGCAGGCTGTTCGCACAGGCTGAGCTCAACGGCCACCAGGCGCAAGTTCGCGGCATCGGTTGCGCTCACGGTCACTGCCGTTGCTTGCCACTGGACCGAGGCGAGCGACGTGCCCAGTAGCTGTTCGGCCCGGGCAACGATGGCCACAAGCGCTGGTGCTGGAGCCGAGCTCGAAGGTCCGCTGGAAGCCCATGCGGCTGCCTGCGCGGGACCACTACGAGCAATCGCCCGTGTCTCGTCGTACTCGACGCTGATGTTCTGTTGGAGATACCAGTTGTGTAGCTGCGCGGCCGCAGCCTGGTCAGCCGCGGCCGCCAGCGCGATGGCATCAGCGGCGTTGCGCGCTCGCGCCCGGTGAACAGCCGCTTGGCCAAGAATCGACACGAGCACGATTGCCACCACTGCGAGGGCGACAATGCCCACCATCAGGATGGTTGCTTGGCCACGGTCCGGGCTGCCTCGACGAACCCGAACCCATTGGGTCGAGAGATGAAACATTTGCTTCTCCAAGAGATGAGATGTCGACAGGGAAGCCGTTGCCGGGTTACTCGTCGTCAGACGACGATTCGGACTCGCTCTCATCTTCGACCACGCTGTCGGTGCTGTCAACCGACGCCGTCACCGATTCGGTCTCATCGTCTGCAATCTCATCACCGGCACCCGCGTCGATCGGGTCTTCACCTTCGGCGGAGGCGATCTCGTCGTCGTCGCCCTCGGGTTCGCGGACCAAGCTGACGGCGGCCACCTCGTCGTCGTCGGGAACCGACATGACGCGCACCCCTGAGGCGTGCGGGCCTTGCACCGACACGTCACTGGCACTGATGCGAATGATGATGCCGCTGCGGGCAATCAGCATGACTTCGTCGTCGGGCAGTACCGCGAGTGCTCGCACGACCTCGCCGGTACCGCCTCGCATCTTCATGGCGGTCACACCCTGGCCGCCGCGATGTTTGGCGTTGAAGGCATCGAACGGGGTGCGCTTGCCAAATCCCTGGTTGGAGATCAGCAGGAGTTCGTGGTCGTCACGGGCAACCGAACAGGAGACGACCTTGTCGCCTTCTTTGAGCTTGACGCCGCGTACACCCGATGCCACCCGCCCCATCTCGCGGACCTCGTCGGGGTGGAAGCGCATGAGGCGTCCGTTCTTGGTGACCAGGTTCACGTCGATCTCGCCGTTGATGGGGACAACTCGGACCAGTTGGTCCTCGTCGCGCATCTTGATGGCTCGCAAGCCGTTCTGGCGAATGTTGCTGTACGCACTGAACGCCGTCTTCTTGACCACACCGTTCTCGGTTACGAAGAACAGGTAGCGCATGGTCTCATAGTCGCGTGTGTCGACCACCGCCATGACCGTTTCTTCGGGGTCGAGTTGCAGCAAGTTCACAATGGCGGTGCCACGTGCCGTTCGGCTCTGCACCGGGATCTCGTGGGCGCGCAGCTGGAACACCCGGCCCAGGTTGGTGAAGAACAACATGTAGGCATGCGCGGTGGTGTGCAGCATGACCTCGACCAGGTCGCCTTCTTTGAGTTGTGCACCTTTGACGCCTCGGCCACCGCGACTCTGGGTGCGGAACTCGTCTGCTGGGGTGGTCTTGACGTAGCCGCCGTCGGTCAACGTGAAGATGAGCTCTTCGTCGTCGATCAGGTCCTCGATGTCGAACTCGCCCGGGTCGATGGTGAGTTCGGTGCGCCGTTCGTTGGCGTAACCGTCGCGCACTTCGGTCAGCTCAGTCGAGATGACTTCGCGCAGCCGAACCGGATTGTTGAGAATCTCTTCGAGATCGGCGATCGTCTGTGCCAAATCGTTGAGTTCGGTCTGCAGGTCGGCGTGTCCGAGCTGCGTCAGCCGGCCGAGAGGCATGTCGAGAATGTGCGTAGCCTGTACCTCGGAGAACTCGAACGGCGCGGCCTGCAATGCGTCGCGCGCTGCCCCACGATTTTCCGAGCTACGGATCAGCGCAATGATGGCGTCGATCATGTCGATCGCTTTGAGCAGGCCTTCAAGGATGTGGGCGCGAGCTTTGGCCTTGTCCAAGCGGAACTGCGAGCGGCGGGTGATGACGTCGACCTGGTGGGCGACATAGGCCTGCAAGACCTGCAGCAGGTTCATGGTACGAGGCACGCCATCGTCGAGTGCCACCATGTTCATGCTGAACGTGGTCTGCAGCGGCGTGTACTTGAACAAATTGTTCATCACCACCTTGGGCACCGCGTCGCGACGCAGTTTGAAGACCAGGCGGGTCTTGCCCTTGGCCGACTCGTTGGTGATGTTGCTGATCCCCTCGAGCTTGCCGCTGTTCACCATGGCAGCGGTTTTCTCTTCGATCACTTCGGGGCTGGTCTGGTACGGGATTTCGGTCACGACGATCTGCGCGCCGCCAGACTTGCTCTCACCGATCTCGGCCACGGCCCGCATACGAATCGAACCGCGGCCGGTGGTGTAGGCATCGTGAATTCCGCGGGCGCCCAAGATCAGACCACCAGTGGGGAAATCGGGAGCCTTGACGAACTCCATCAGGTCTTCGACCGTGGCTTCGGGATTGTCGATCAAGTGCAGGGTGGCATCACACACCTCGCCCAGATTGTGGGGCGGGATGCTGGTGGCCATACCCACGGCAATTCCCTGGCTGCCGTTGACCAGCAGATTCGGGAACTTGGCCGGCAGCACCGCAGGTTCTTCTTCGGTGCCATCGAAGTTGTCGCTGAAATCGACCGTGTTCTCGTCGATGCCATCGATCAAACGCATGGCCAGGTTCGACAACCGGCACTCGGTGTAACGCATGGCTGCGGGCGGATCGTTCGGGGAACCGAAGTTGCCGTGCGGATCGATCAACGGGTGGCGCAACGAGAACGTCTGGCCCATACGAACCAGCGAGTCGTAGATGGCGCTGTCGCCGTGCGGGTGGTACTTACCCATGACATCGCCGACCACACGAGCACACTTGACGTGGGAACGATCAGGCCGAAAGCCACCGTCGAACATCGACCAGATGATGCGACGGTGCACCGGCTTGAGGCCGTCGCGAACATCGGGCAACGCTCGCGACACGATGACCGACATGGCATAGTCGAGGAACGACTGCTCCATCTCGGTCTGGATCTCGATGGGCTCGACATTGACGCGCACTGCGCCCTCGTCGCTGTCACCCTCGGGCTCTTCTGCCGGGGTCTCGTTGTTGGTGGTATCACTCATGCTGTTCCTTCGCAATCAGAGCGTCGCTGCGCTTTGGCTCTTCTGCGGATCGATGGAGGATGGCGGTGTGGGCAATTGGTGGGAAGCGGTAGCGAAGCGGTCCGGGACCGTGGACTCGGTGGCGTCGACAGGATGGCGAGCACCAGCGAGTGATCCGGATTACCCCTAGATGTCGAGGAAGCGGACGTCTTTGGCGTTGGCTTGGATGAAGTTCTTGCGACTCTGCACGTCTTCGCCCATGAGCTTGCTGAAGATCTCGTCGGCGAGGACAGCCTGGTCGACCGACACCTGTAGCAACGTGCGCTGCTCGGGGTCGATGGTGGTCTCCCACAGCTCTTCGGCATCCATTTCGCCCAGACCTTTCAGCCGGGCGAAGTCGTTGTTGTGCTTGGGGTTGTCGATCAGGAACTGGTCTTTGGCTCGGTCGTCTTGGAGGTAGACCTTGCTCTTGCCGACCTCGGTTGAATACAAGGGTGGCTGGGCGATGTAGACATGACCTCGTTCGACCATCTCGCGCATCTGGCGGAAGAAGAACGTGAGCAGCAGCGTGCGAATGTGTAGGCCGTCGACGTCGGCATCACAGAGCAACACGATCTTGTGATAACGCAGATTTTCGAGGTCGAATTCGGGACCGAACCCGGCTCCGATCGCCTGAATGAGCGCAGTGACCTCGGTGTTGTTCAACATCTTGTCGATGCGCGCCCGCTCGACGTTCAAAATCTTGCCACGGATGGGCAGGATCGCCATGTTGTGAGGGTCGCGAGCTTCTTTTGCCGAGCCGCCAGCGGAGTTTCCCTCGACGATGTAGAGCTCACACTCGCTTGGTTCGGTCGACGCACAGTCGGTCAGCTTGCCCGGGAGCCCGGCGCCGTCGAGTGCAGACTTGCGGCGGGTGGCGTCGCGGGCTTGGCGAGCTGCGATTCGCGCTCGTTGCGCCGACACGGCCTTGTTGGTGATCAGCTTGGCCTCGGCCGGGTTTTCCTCGAGCCATTCGCGGAACTTTTCGTTGGTCGCTCGTTCCACTAGTGACCGGATCGACACATTGCCCAACTTGCCCTTGGTTTGGCCTTCGAACTGGGGCTCGGCCAGTCGCACGCTGATGATGGCGGTGAGACCTTCGCGGATGTCTTCGCCCTGCAGGCGGTCGTCTCGCCCGTCTTTCAAGATGTTCTTGTCGAAGGCGTACCGATTGAAGACATTGGTCAACGACTTGCGGAAGCCTTCTTCGTGCATGCCACCTTCGCCGGTGCTGATGCCGTTGGCGAACGAATGCAGGCCATCGCTGTTGAAGCCGGTGTTCCATTGGAAGGCGATTTCGACTTCCTGGTCTTCTTCGACGGCTTCGAAGTAGCCCACCTGCTCGAAGAGCGCTTCTTTGGTGGCATTGACATGTTCGACGAAGTCGCTGATGCCACCGTCGTATTTGAACACGATCCATTCGTCGCTGACACCAGAACCATCGTCGGCCACTTCTTCGACCGGAACCGGTGCCTCGTAGGCTGGTTCCGAACCGTCGTCGTCGGGCGCATTTTCGTAGTCGGCCGCAGCTGCGCCCGGCTTGGGTTTGCGTTGGGCAGCCGAGCGCTGGTCACGGAATCGGATCTCGAGACCCCGATTGAGGAACGCCATCATCTGCAGGCGGTCGAGCAGTGTCTGAGCCCGGAAGGTCAACTCGTCGAAAATCGTGCCATCGGGCCAGAAGCGCACCGTGGTGCCGGTCTGATCAGATGGCGAGTCGCCCGTGACGGTCAAGCGGTCTTGGGGCTGGCCACCGTTGACAAACGACATGGCGTGTCGCTTGCCGTCGCGGTCGATCTCGACCTCGACCAGGGTCGACAAGGCATTCACCACCGAAACGCCAACACCGTGCAGGCCGCCGGAGACCTTGTAGCCGCCGCCACCGAACTTGCCACCAGCGTGCAACACGGTGAGCACGACCTCGGCGGCGGTGAGATCGTCGAACTTGGGATGTTTACCGGTGGGGATGCCGCGACCATTGTCGATCACCTCGGCGCCACCGTCGGGCAGCAGAGTGACGTCGATTCGAGTGGCGTAGCCGGCCATGGCTTCGTCGACGGCGTTGTCGACGACCTCGTAGACCAAGTGATGGAGGCCGGCAGGGCCGGTCGAGCCGATGTACATACCCGGGCGCTTGCGTACCGCCTCGAGACCCTCGAGGACGGTGATGTCACTTGCGCTGTATGAAGCAGTTGAAGCGTCAGCCACAGTTGCCTTTCCGTTCCAGCGGGAGCAGATATCACGGCAATTTTCATCGCCATGAACACCCACCCCGCAGGGTGAAGCGCATGTTGCCGAACGTGGCAAAATGCGAAGCCGAAATGGCTCAGAAACTGAGTAATTTCGGTCTCGTAATTCTACCACTCGGGTGTGACAGTTCCCGGCTCATCAGCCGAGCAATTGACGGGCAAACTTTGGCTTGAAATAGCGGTTCTCTCCGCCCATTCGCTGGCTGTGACCTAGTGCTTGGGGCGAATGATCCGCACATCGGTCACGGCATCGGAACCAAGCGCATCACCACACCGCTCGATGAGTAGCGACGTCATCCATTTCAGCTCTGTCGCCCACTGGTGATCACTCGCCTCGATCGTCAGCACCTGGTCACGCAGGGACTTGGGCACGCAGTGTTGGGCCAGGTGTTCACCCACGATGTCGGGCCACTCCACGAACAGCGCATTGATGCTGTCCACGTCGGTCATACCCATGGTCGACGCCAGATTGTTCAGCGCCGACAGCAGCGGAGTGGGCGCAGTCGAATGATCTGGTAGCGGACGCCAGCCGCGCGACAGCCTGTCTGGTCGGGACCGTCGAGACGGTCGACGCGGCGAGCTCACCTGATGAACACTAGCGCCGTGCCAACAATGGCGGCTCGAGACCGCACCGCACCACCCTGGCCACCGCACCGAACGTGTCGGTGCCACACGTCCATCCACTCGTGGCGGCCGTGGAGAGCTAGGTAGAGGCCTGCAGGGTGCCCGGGGTTGCCTCCAGCACCAGCGACGGCTCGGCGCCCTCAGGCAGCGTTACAGCCGTCGTGAGCAATGCCTGGCCGGCAGGAAGCGCTTCGAACAGGGCTGCGGTGCGAAAACGGTCGAGTTCGCTGAATACATCGTCGAGCAACAACAACGGCGACTCGCCATGACGCTCGGTGAGCAACAAATGCACGCCCAGACGAAGCGCGAGTGCCAACGTTCGTTGCTCACCCTGGGATGCATGTGTCCGGCTCGGGGCGCCATTGAGCAACACCACCACATCGTCGCGATGGGGACCAACCAGGCTGGTACCTCGACGCAGATCGTCGTTGCGAGTGTTCTTCAAGGCAGCTTCGAGGCCATCGCCGAACCACACCGGCTCATAGTGCAGGCTGACCGCGTCGTCTCGGCGTGAAAGCTGCTTGTACGCCTGATCGACGTACGGCAACAGGTCGTTGATCAGTGACAATCGTGCCGTTCCCATGGCTTCACCGGCCGCCGCCATACGTTCGTCCCAGATGTCGAGCATCATGGCGCCGTCGGCGTCGAGGCGCCCGCCTCGCTGGCGCAACAACGCATTGCGTTGGCGTAACACCTGCACGAGCGTGCGCCGGGTGGCGTCTTGGCGTGGCCACAATGCCACCACCGAATCATCGAGGAAGTCGCGTCGTAGACCGGGCGATCCTTTGATCGTGGCCAGATCATCGGGAGCAAACACCGAAATCCTTGCTGCAGCTCCAAGATCGGCTGCCCGTTGCAGACGCTGGCGGTTCACCTGCACCCGGCCGCGACCCGAACGCGGGATCTCTGCTTCGACGAGCAGTTCGCGACCCTTGCTCGATCCTTCGCCGCGAACAATCGCCCGGTCAGAACCAATCGCAACCATCGTCGCGTTGTCCGCGCCGCGGAACGACTTGAGGTGAATCAGATAGCCAATCGCCTCCAGCAGGTTGGTCTTCCCGATGCCGTTCTCGCCGATCACGCAGGTGAGTCCTTCGGGGAGCTCGAGCTCCAACTCGGGATAGCTGCGGAAATCCTTCAGCCACAGCTGCCTAAGTCGCATGTAACTCGTCCCAACAGCAAAGAACCAGCAGCGGGGCGAACGAAGCCACGGCACGTGTGGCGAATGCCAGGAGCAGCCGAGGGCGGGCGGCGAAACCCCGCAGTGGATCTACCAACCGTTATGGCACCCGAACCGGCATGAGCAGGTACAAGAAGTTGTCATTGCCCGGGGTGCGAAGCACCGCTGGCTTGAGCGAGTCGATTGTCTGCAATGACACTTCTTCGCCTGGCGCCACGTCGAGGCCATCGACCAGGAACGATGGGTTGAACGCCACGGTGAGTTCGTCGCCGTCGTATGAGGCATCGACGGTTTCATGACCTTCGCCCACGTCTTGGGTGATGGCGACGATCTCGAGACCCTCGCTGTTCATGACCAGACGCAGTGGAGTCGATTCTTGAGCGAGCAAGCGCACCCGACGAACTGCGTCGAGCATGGTTTCTCGGTTGACCTGCAGCGAGTTCGATTCTCCGGTTGGAATCAAACCTTCGTATTTGGGGAAGTCGCCATCGATCAGACGAGTGGTGACCACCAACCCATCGATGGCAAATGCTGCGTCGCTTTCACCCAGGCGCAGCGTGAGTTCAGGTGCGTCACCAACCACGCGGCGCACTTCGGCCAGCGCCCGAGATGGCACCAGGACCGACTGATCTCCTTCGAGAATCGAGGCGCCGGGAATATCCGATACCGCCAATCGATAGGAATCGGTGGCTACCAGACGCAAACCCGCCTCGACCGGGGTCAACAACACGCCGGTCAGGATCGGACGGGAATCATCGCTACTTGCTGCCGCGACCACATGGCGCAACGCAGCAACGAACGAGGCCGCTTCGATGGTCACGGCAGGACCTTCGGCGCTCACCAGCTGCGGGAACTCGTCGGTGGGAATCGTGCGGATCGAGAACTCGGATCGCCCACCACGAATGGTGAGGTCGAGTTCGCTCAGGTCGAGTTCGATCGCACCTGGTTCCAGCGAACGAACCACATCGATCAACAACTTGGCTGGCACCACAGCAGAGCCGTCGTTATCACCGTTGACCTCGAGGGTGCGGGCAATCGTCAATTCGAGATCACTGCCGGTGACGACCAACTGATCGCCACTCAGGACCAAATGGAGGCCGGAGAGGACCGGCAATTGTCCTCCTCGACCAGAGACCGCTCGACCAGCAGTGGTGAGGGCCTCGACCAGGGTGTCTCGCTCACATCGGAGTTTCACAGGGGCGCCTAATCTCTTCTCTCGGATTCTTATGAAAACTTAGTGGTAGTAGTAGTGCTGTGGAAATGTGGAGAAGCCGATAAAGCGTTCTCGTTACGCGAATGTTGGTTGTGGGAAACGCGAGGCAGTGTCCACAGCTTCGCAGAGCGGTCTGACAACGCGTGGGATAACCCACCGACTCGACCGCGAAGTACACAGGTCGTCCACACGCTGTCCACCGGAGGTTGTGGAGTGTTGACGGGCGACACGGTGCGATCTCAGGCGGCGGATCGACCGGTTTTTATGACCTGAATCAGTTCGGTCACCTGGTTGTATACCTGGCGGCGTTCGGCTATCAGTTTCTTGACCTTCTCTACCGAATGGATCACGGTCGTGTGGTCGCGACCGCCGAACTCTCGTGCGATCGCCGGATAGCTCATGTCGGTCAGCTCTCGCATGACATACATGGCCACCTGGCGGGCGTTGACCAGTGGGCGGCGACGGCTGGCGCCACACAGCTCCTCGATCGAGAACTCGAAGTACCGAGCAGATTCGTTCAGAATCATCGGTGGGGTGATCGTGCGAGGCTCGGGCTCGTGAACAAGATCGGACAACACCTTCTTGGCGACCTCGAGCGTCAGCGGCTCATTGGTGAGCTGCGCATACGCAGTGGCACGAATGAGTGCGCCCTCGAGTTCACGAATGTTGTCGGTGATATTGCTGGCGATGAAGTCGAGGATGTCGGGCTCGATGGTGATGCCATCGTTTTCGACTCGTGTATGGAGAATGGCCAGACGAGTCTCGACATCGGGCGGCTGGATATCGGTGAGCAAGCCCATCTTGAAGCGGCTGCGCAGCCGATCTTCGAGGGTGGGGATGGCGTCGGGTGGGCGATCCGACGACAGCACGATCTGACGATCGGCTTGATGCAGCGTGTTGAAGGTGTGGAACAGCTCCTCTTGCAGCGCGTCCTTGCCCTCCAGGAACTGGATGTCGTCGATGAGTAGCACGTCGTTCTCGCGGTAGCGGCGCTTGAACTCGGTCGTGGTGCTGCTTCGAATGGCATCGACGAACTCGCTGAGCAGTGTTTCGGTCGTGACGTAACACACTCGGTAGGTCGGATAGTTCTCGCCGACGTAGTGCGCAATGGCCTGTAACAGGTGCGTCTTGCCCAGCCCGGCATGGCCATGAATGAACAATGGGTTGTACGAGCGTGAAGGAGTTTCGGCCACGGCCAACGCCGCGGCGTGGGCGAAGCGATTCGATGAACCCGTGACAAAGCGTTCGAAGGTGTAGCGGTTGTTGACCCGGGATCCCGCAGCATCGCCGTTGTTCGCCAACGGTGAACCCAGGCCCGGCGGAGCAATGAAGTCAGGGGTCGGAGGTGGCTCGACGATCGTGTCGTCGGCCTCGCTCACCAGCACCACGACCTCGAAGACGGTCCCGGGACCGCACACTTCGTTGAAGGCGTCCTGGACCATGGCGTGGTAGCGCGAATTGATGCGATCTTTGGCGATCACGCTGGGTACTTCGAGTTGAATATGGGTGGCGCCCGTGTCGGAGTGCGTGGCAATGGTGTTCACGCCGGCAAAGGTCGACAGCCACACGGCGTCGTTGAGTTGTGAACGAAGCTGAGCAGCAACGGCAGCCCAAAGGGTCTCTGCTGTAGTCAAGTTTTCTCCCGAACGATGACAATCGTTTTTCTGCATTCGACGACCGTCTGAACTCCGGTTCAGCGCGGTTGTCCATCCCTGCGAAGTGACATCTCGACAAAGTAAATCCGCCGAAGATGTACCCCGTGCTGGATGGGTTCTCCGCCCATGCAGCTTTGGGAACCTATCACCATGAATGGCCGCGCGTGCAAGGCGCTTCGCGACTTCTCCGCCGATGTGTTGTTGCTGTTGCTACAAGGGCCTAGCGTGAAGAACTGAATCGACCAAAGCGGGCCCTTCGTTTGCCGCCACCCCCCTTTGGTGCCACTTGTGGCGTGATTCGGCTAGTGCTTCCTTGATGTGTTCGAAGCGAGCACATCGTGTTGCTACAACACAGACATCATCAACGATCGGGACGAATCGTGAAGAGAACTTTCCAGCCAAATGTGCGCCGCCGCTCGAAGCGTCATGGCTTTCGCCAGCGCATGTCTACCAAGGCCGGTCGACGCGTCGTGCAAAACCGCCGCCGTCGGGGACGCACCAAGCTATCCGCCTGATCGAACCGCTTCGGTCTCGTGACTCGTTCGCTGCGCTCTCCTCTCATGGACGACGGCGTCAGGGACGTTGGTGTTGGGTTCGGTTTGCACCGTTTTTGGACTACGACGGCGATCACGAAGTCGACGAAACGACGCAGATTTCCGGCACTAGTCGACGTGTACCCGAAATCGGGTATGCGATTGGCAAAAAGGTCGGAAACGCCGTTGTGCGTAACCGCATTCGTCGACGGATACGACCCATCGTCGTGGCCGAGGCCGATCAGCTGCCACTTGGCATCTACCTCATAGGTGTCAAGAATGACGAAGCTGCACGGATATCACATGAAAAACTCTACGATGACTTGCGCACCACTTTGGCTGCAGCATCGCGCGCCCGGCGCTGAGAGCCGGATTTCATGAAGAAGCTCGTGCTCACAACGCTCGGTTGGTACCGTCAGTACCGAGGACTGCGACCCGATGCCTGTCGCTTCGACCCCACATGTAGCGCCTACGCCGTCGAGGCGGTTGCATCTCATGGTGTGCTTCGGGGCGCCTATCTAGGGTTTCGCCGAGTTCTGCGTTGCCATCCGCTCGGGGGTGGCGGCTATGACCCCGTGCCGGCGCCGAAGACACTGGCGGCATCGGCCCCAGCCGGCATTGCTGCTTATGAACCGCATGTAGAAGGAACGCTCGGTAATGCTTGATCCGATTTTCAATCTGCTGGCCGGCTTGCTCGAGTGGTTCTACTCGTTGGTGCCCAGCTACGGCTTCGCCATCGTTGCGCTGACCACTTTAGTACTGTTGATCCTTTCGCCGCTCACCTACAAGAGCACCAAGTCCATGGTGTCGATGCGCAAGCTTCAGCCCCAGGTCAAGCGGCTGCAAAAGAAGCACAAGGGTGATCGAGAGAAGCTCAACCAGGAGATGATGGCGCTCTATCAAGAGCACAATGTCAGCCCTCTCAGTGGCTGTCTGCCCATCTTGATCCAGTCACCCGTGTTCATCGTGATGTTCCGTGTCATCCGCGGAATCACGCGGCGTTCGTCCGATGTGGGCTTCGCCAGCGGTGGAAGTTTCGCCCGGTTCGCCGATGCAGTGACCGGTGGTGGCACGACCGAGGCGTTCAGCGAGTCGGTGACTCGTAACTTCAACCCCGAGTATCTGCACCGTGAACCCGGTGCTGAGTCGCAGATGTACCTGGACTTGGTGCAAACCAACAGGATGGATTGGATCGGCCTCGATCTGGCCCGAACCCCGCTCGAAGTGCTGCAGGACAACATCGCCGACTCTCTGCCCTACCTGGCCATGGTCGCATTGGTTGCATTCCTGGGCTGGTATCAGCAGCGCCAGATCCAGGGCCGCATGACCGGCGAGGTCAGCGCACAGCAACAGATGATCATGCGCATCATCCCGTGGATGCTGCCAATCTTTGCGTTCACCATGCCCGGCGGTCTGGTGTTGTACTTCATCGTGTCTGCTCTTCTTCGCATCATCCAGCAGGCCTACATCACCCGGACTGTCTACGAGAACGAAGAGCTGAACAAGCCCATCGAGTTCGACAACGATGATGATGACGATGATGATGACGACGACGACGAGCCCGAAAATCCGTTGGCGGCGTTGTTCGGCGGCGGCGCGGCCAAGAAAGAGACTGCACCCAGCGCCCGTCATGGTTCGCGACGCCCAACGAGCGATACCGCGAGTGCAAAGAAGCGAGCTCGTCCTGCTCGTAGCGCCAACCAATCATCGAACGGGTCCAGCAGCGGCTCGAAATCGAAGACAAAGTCAAACGGCACCAGCGACAAGAACAGCAAGAACACCAAGAACTCAAAGAACGCCAAGTCATCGAAGACCGATGCCAAGCCAGCCGAAAAAGTCTCGGGGTGGGGACGCGCCAAGCGTTCTGCTCCCCAAACGAAAGAAACACCGGAAAAACCGGTCTCACGTCGGGTAACACCAAAGGGCGATTCAAGCTCTGGTGGACGAGGGAAGAAATAGAAAGCGAAATCCCATGGATTGGATTGTCACGACCGCTCGTACGGTCGAAGAAGCACAGACTCGGGCCCTCGACTTGTTGGGCGTCGATACAGCTGACGCCGAAATTCAAGTAATAGAAGAGGGCAAAACCGGCCTGTTCGGCCGAACGAAGTCTGAGGCACGAGTGCGGGCACGCATCAAGCCGAAAGCTCCCCCCGCCAAGGAAGAGCGCCGACCCAGCCGCGGAGGCGACCGCAATCGCAACCGTGGAGGTAGCGGTGGCGGTGGCAGCAAGAACCGGGGCGGAAACAACCGGGGCGGCAACAACCGTGATGGTGGTTCTCGTGATGGTGGCGGTCGTAATCGCAACCGTGGCGGCCAAAAAGGCGGAAACAACGGTGGAGGCGGCAACAACCGCAACGACAACCGTGGTGCCAAGCAAGACGATACAGCAGCAGCTGCCGTGGCGTCCGGTGGCGGCGACAATCGCAACAACCGGGGCGGCAACAGCCGTGATGGTGGTTCTCGTGATGGTGGTTCTCGTGATGGTGGCGGTCGTAATCGCAACCGTGGCGGTGGGGGCCGTAATCGCAACGATCGTGATCGCTCAAGCCGTAACAATGAAGATCGGGTAGAAATGCCGGTAGACGAGCAGCGCGAGACACTAGAAGCGTTCGTCACCGGTGTCGCTACTGCTTTCGATCCATCGGCCAAGGTCGAGTTGGTCGAAGAAGGAACTACCTTGCAAGCCCAGGTCACTGGCGATGATGTGGGTCGTTTGGTCGGCTCCAAGGCATCGACCTTGCAGTCACTCGAAGAACTTTCTCGCACCGCCATGCACCGAGCCGCTGCAGGTCGTCGTTACCACCGGATCCAGGTCGACGTCGACAGCTACCGGGCACGTCGACGCGAAGCACTGGCCAAGTTTGCGACTGACCTGGCAGAAAGTGTCGCCGAATCAGGCGAAAGCAAGGCCATGGAACCCATGGGCGCGGCTGATCGCAAGCTCATCCACGACGCAGTTTCCGAAGTCCCCGGTGTCGAAACCGTGTCCGAGGGACGCGATCCTCGCCGGTACATCGTCATCCTTGCTACCGATGCGAGTGACGAAGAAGAGTAATGACCCCTGAGCTCGAGCGCGACCTCCTGGCTGCGTTCGAACGCCCCCACCGCTTGGGCACCATTGGCGGCAATCTCGAGGAACAGCTGGCGCATTGCGCCAGCTTTTCTTCTGTTTTGGCAGAGATCTACCCCGATGATCCGCCGGAGCGAGGATGTGATCTGGGTACCGGTGGCGGACTTCCCGGGGTGGCATTGGCGGCACTCTGGCCAACAATGCGGTGGACACTGGTGGATATGCGTACCGCTCGGGCCGATGAGGTTGAACGAGTAGTGCTGCGGCTGCGGTTGAGCGAGCGCACCGAGGTGATTGGTCAAGAAGCGCAGTACCTCGGCCATGACCCGGACTATCGCGAGAGTTTCGACGTGGTGGTAGCGCGAGCGTTCGGACCAGCGAGCCTTACCGCCGAATGTGCTGCGGGTCTGGTGCGCATCGACGGGATGTTTATCGTGAGTGAGCCGCCGGTAGACGCCTCAGCTGATCGTTGGGACTCAGAAGGGTTACGGAGCCTGGGGTTCTCTCCGCTGCGGTATGTCGAGGCTGATAGCGGCCGTTTCGCCGTGTTTCAGAAGATGGAACCGGCGCCAGGGGTAGTGCCGCGCCTCCCACCCCGCGCCAACCGGGGTTGGCCCTCGGTCTGAAGCATTCGTTGACGGCATTCCTCAACGCAGCTTTCCTTGACGCGGCTTTCCTCGCCCGAGGACGCACCGCCACATGTTTCACGTGAAACAGTGCACGTCGCACCGCGGACCTCTCCTCTGGCCCGCTCTGGCCAATGTTTCACGTGAAACATCGGGCTTCCACCCAGTGTTGCTGGCGTTGACGCTCTGGTCTATGGAGCGGCTAAACCCGGTGGGCGCTAGGCTCCAGGTTGCTATGCATAGCGACCTGCCCACTGGCGACAATACCAATAGTGGACATGCTGATGATTCGCCGCTGGCGGCAGCCTCGTCAGTGATGTCAGAAACCCCGACCGAGCATGGGGCCGACGCGGCCGTCGATCGAGGTCCCGGATGGGTGGTAGCGGCGAAGGAAGCCGAAACCGGGATTGTTGATGCCGATGTGAGCGTCTCCACAGATTTTGGTGGGCGTGAGGCGCCTGCGGACTCAATCGCGCCCGAAACCCCGCCGGTAGCCCGTAGTGCGGCAGACGGGGGGAGTGGAGCGCTCGAAAGTAGTCCGGATACCGACGACGCTCCCGTGTCGGGACTCTCTATGCCTCTCCCCCGAATTATTGCAGTTGCCAATCAAAAAGGCGGCGTGGGGAAAACCACGACGACCGTGAATTTGGCGGCCTGCCTGGCTGAACAGGGGTACCGCACCCTGCTGGTTGACCTGGATCCACAAGCCAACGCGTCGACCGGACTGGGACTCGAACCACGCGAACTCGAGCACTCGATCTATCACGTCATGCTGCACGACCAAGAAGCCGATAGCTGCATTGAGCCAACCGAGGTCAAGAATCTCTTTGTACTTCCGAGCAGCCTGGACCTCGCAGGCGCAGAGATCGAACTGGTATCGCTGCTGAGTCGCGAGCACCGTCTCCGGATGGCCATCGAGTCAGTTATTGATGATTACGACTATGTGCTGATCGATTGCCCACCTTCTCTGGGCCTGCTCACGATCAATGCGCTGACCGCTGCGAAAGAAGTGCTGGTGCCAATCCAGTGTGAGTACTACGCACTCGAAGGCCTCGGCCAACTGATGCGCAACGTGGACCTGGTGCGAGCCAGCCTGAACCCCACACTCCAGATCAGCCATATTGTGCTGGTGATGTTCGATCCTCGTACCAAGTTGGCCGGACAGGTCGTAGATGAGGTCCGTGAACACTTTGGTGCCACTGTCTGCGAGAATGTGATCCCGCGCACGGTTCGACTTTCCGAGGCGCCGTCATTCGGCCAGCCGATTACGACATTTGACTCTGACTCTCGGGGCGCAGCGGCGTATCGGGCAGTGACTCAGGAGGTGCTCAATGGCCAAGCCTAGGCAAGGTGGACTCGGTCGAGGACTGGGTGCACTGATTCCGTCTGAGCCGTCACCGATGGGGAATGACAGTCCGCTCCGCGATATCCCGGTCGGCGACATCATCCCCAACGCCTATCAGCCGCGCCAGGCGTTCGATGAAGAAGCCTTGGTTGCTCTCACCGCATCGGTGCGAGAGCTCGGTGTGCTGCAGCCGGTGCTGGTTCGCAGACACGGCGATACGCAGTTCGAGCTCATCGCCGGCGAACGCCGATGGCGTGCCGCTACTCGTGCTGGCCTCGACCGCATCCCCGCGATCGTTCGCGATGTCGACAACGAAACGTCGCTTGCCCAAGCAATTGTCGAGAACGTGCAGCGCGCCGAACTCAACGCCATCGAGGAGGCGGCCGCGTTCCAACAACTTATCGACGACTTCTCTTTGACGCAGGAAGAGGTGGCAACCCGGGTTGGTCGCAGTCGGCCCGCAGTGGCCAACGTGCTTCGTCTTCTGCAACTGCCGGTCGATGTTCAGCGCTTGATCATCGAGGGCCGTCTCAGCGCCGGTCATGGGCGGGTGCTGGTATCGGTCGATGAAATCGACCGCGCGAAGCTCGTAGGACGCACACTGTCCGAGGGACTGAGCGTGCGCGCGCTCGAGGCGTTAGCTCGAGGCGAGAGCAACGAATCCGTTTCTGGCGCAGTGGCAAGCGGGGTTTCCGGTGAATCAGCCGGTACAGCCGCAGAGGACCATTCGGCTTCGAGTGACTCGGCAGTGGGGGCCACAAAAGCGCCAGCGCTGCTCGAACTCGAAGAGCTGCTGGGGGATCGATTCGACACCAAAGTGTCGATAACGCTGGGATCGAAGCGGGGGCGAATCACGATCGACTTCGCAGACATCGATGATCTCGAGCGGATCTACGCGTTGATGACAGGTACCTGATCGCCGACACCTTTCTACTCAATTTGGGGTGAGTCTCGACCTTTGGTCGAGGGTTTTTCCCATTTTACACAGGATGTGCACAAAGCTGTGTGAAACTCATGAGGCGCATGTTGGTACAGCGCGTCTAAAGTAAAGATCGACCCTGTCGGGTCGATCGTCACTGGAGTGAATTGAACATTTCCCAAGAAGGGGTTGAGGCCGAGCTGCGACCTCACTGAAGGCTTGGTTTACAGAAACTCGGCGATGTCTTCGAGCAGTTTGGCCTTGCCAGAAGCGCCAACCATACGCTTTGCCACTTCGCCGTCTTTGAAGACCAGCAACGTGGGGATGCTCATGACTTGATAACGCTGCGCGATCTCGCCGGCTTCGTCGACATTGACCTTGGCAATAGCCAGGTTGTCGCCCTGTTCATCGGCGATCTCGTCGAGGATGGGAGCAATCATCTTGCATGGTCCACACCATTCCGCCCAGAAGTCGACCAGTACGGGGCCATCGGCGCCCGCAACGAGTTCGTCGAAGCTCTCGTTGGTGAGGTTGGTGATTTTGTCGGACATGAGGGACTCCTTGAAGGTCGTACTGTCGAACTTAGCGCCTTCACTCACTTTGGTGGGCACCAGCTTCAGGGGAAACTCTGCAGACGGTGGCGATATTCCGAGTCCAGGATCAGTCGTGCAGAGCTTCGAGCCAACGTTCGGCGTCGATGGAGGCCTGACAACCGGATCCGGCAGCGGTGATGGCTTGGCGGTAGTAGTCGTCGACGACATCGCCGCAGGCGAACACGCCGGGAATGGCGGTGACGGTCGAGTTCGGTTCGGCAACGAGATAGCCGTTCGGCTTGACCGCCAGTTGGTCGACGAACAGGCTGGTCGAGGGCTTGTGGCCAATGGCGATGAAGATCCCGCTGATGTCCATCGTTGCGGCTTCACCGGTCTGGGTGTTTTCGGTGGCAATGCCGCTGATCATGCCGTCGCCCAGGTACGCGGTCACCACGGTGTTCCAGGCAAACTCGATCTTGTCGTTGGCGAACGCGCGGTCCTGCATGATTTTGGAGGCGCGCAGCTCGTTGCGACGAACCAAGACGGTGACTTTGCTGGCAAATCGGGTGAGAAACATGGCTTCTTCGAGGGCCGAGTCGCCGCCGCCGACCACGGCAATTTCTTGGTCGCGGAAGAAGAAGCCGTCGCACGTGGCACAGGTGCTGAGTCCGTGGCCGATCAGTTCTGATTCATTTGGCAGGCCCAGCATGAGTGATTTGGCACCGGTGGCAATGATCACGGCCGTCGACGTGTACGTCGGTTCGGTGGTCGACGCGTCGTCGATCCAAATTTGATGGGGATTGGTCGCCGGTGATTGTGAAAGCTCGACTTTCACGACCTTGCGGGTGACCATGGTGGCGCCGAACCGTTCGGCTTGGGCACGAAACATGGCCATGAGTTCAGGGCCCATAATGCCTTCGGGGAAGCCCGGGAAGTTCTCGACATCGGTCGTCAGCATGAGCTGACCGCCCGGCTGGTCGCTGGTCGATGATGGTTCACCCTCGATGACGAGAGGTGCCAGCCGGGCGCGAGCCGCATAGATGGCCGCGGTCAGGCCAGCGGGCCCGGAACCAATGATGATGACTTCGTGGTGCTCAGCGGTCATTGCTACTCCTCAGGATGTGACGGGCTGGAAACCCGCAACCATACAGACGCATTTCGCGGGCGGAGTGGCTGCGGGAGCAACCAGGAAATCAGGAGGCGGCGCCCCGGGGTCGCTTCGACCACAGGAATGCGCCGGCGATCATGAACACGGCACACAGGATCAGGTACACGAGCCACACGTCTTTGGGCAAGACATTGTCCAGAAGACGCACGATGCCGATGAGGAGCATGATGAGTGCCATCAGTCCAATGAACGCCGCCATGATGCCGTAGACGACCAAGCGTGAAATCTTGATCGCCGGGCCCGATGTCTTGACTCGCACGGTGTCGACCGTCGACACGACCTTTTCGGTGGCGAGCACGTGCCAGTCGGCGGGTAGCCCGGGGACGGGCAAGGACTCGCTGCGTTCTACCGGATTGTTCGTGTCAGACATGCGCTCGAAAGCCTATCGTCCCGGCGTCATCTCGGCGAATGGAACGAGGTCACGGAGTCGAGGACCAGGATGAGCTCACGGCCTTACGGCAGCACCATGCAGTCGACATCGGTGATCACAAAGGTGATTTCGCCCGAGTCATCGAGCAGTCGATGGACCTGCACCAGGTCATCGTCGATGAACGTTTCGCCGATCAGCGTTGGGGAATCGAACTGTGCCAGTTCTGCGACCTCGGTTTGGCAACCGGGAAACAGACCGTCGTCGACCTTCAGCGCCAGCTGGTCGAGTTCCTCGGCGGTGAGAAACTCGAGTTCTTCCAGCAATAATTCTTGATTGCCGAAACCGCGGTCAGCGAGTAGAAACGGTGCTGCGCCGCCTGCATCTAGCGGGGGAGTGTCGGCGGGTGCGGCCTCCTCGACTTCCATCGCGTCCTCTTCCATGGCTTCCTCATCCATGCCGCTGTCGTCTTCAGCGATGTCGGCGCGCGCCACCTCGTCCGCGCCCGCCGTTGGTTGCGGCGCCGCCGAGGCAAGGCCGCTCAGGGCCGAGTCGCTGTCGTCGTCCACGGCGTCGTCCATGGCGTCGTCGCCGGTGGAATCCTCGATGGCGAAGTCGCCGCTGTCGTCGGCTGCGGCTTCTCGGGTGTCGGCTGCGGTGTCGGCGCTTGTGGTGGCCAGGTCGTCGCCGCCCCCACCCCCGAAACCGAAAGCTGCCACGACGGCGAACAGCACAACGGCGACCGCCGCAGCAATCACGCCGATGTTGAAGCGACGGGGCCGACGCCGTGCTCGGGCTTGGCTCAGCGAGGTGACTGCAGCCGGTGTTTTTGCCTGCTCTTGGTCGTCGATCACGGGGGTTACAGCCGTGAGCGGAGCGGTTGGTTCTTCGATCGACTCGGCGCTGACGTCGGCGCTGACGTCGGCGCTGACGTCGGCGCTGAACATGGCGTCGAATGCACCGAGTGCCGCGGCAATGTGGGCTTCCTTCTGCTCGGGCGGTGCTTCGACGGGAGTACCCAACAGATCGGTGACGCTTCGGAATGCCTCGACTCGCTCCATCAGCTCGGGACTGGACTCGACCACGACGATCTCGTCGGGCGCGGCGTGACCGTCGACGTACGCCGAGACGAGCTCGTCAGCGTTTGGTGGAAGCGGATTCATGACTGTTTGTTCTGACGTTCGCCAGTAGGTGCTTGGTTCCCAGCTCGCATGATTTCTGCAAGCTTTGTTCGGCCTCGTGCGATGCGCGATCGCACCGTACCCGGTGGGATTCCGAGTGTTTCCGCGATCTCGGCGTAGTCCAATCCCGCGCAGTCGCGCAACACCACAGGCGCGCGGAACTCTTCGGACAGACCATTGAGTGCTGCTTGAACTTCGTCGCGAACGGCGATCTGTTCATCGAAGGCCGGCTCGATATCGTCGGTGTGTTTTTCGGCCCAACCATCGTGTTCGTCGACAAGCGACGGGGTGGGGCGGCGTTTGCGGCGGCGCAATTCATCGAGACAAGCATTGGTGGCGACCCGATACGACCACGTGGAGAATGCGGCACGATTGTCAAATTTGGGTAGGCCGCGCACGATGGCCATCAAGGCTTCTTGGGCGGCGTCAGCGGCGTCGGCTTCGTTGCCTGCGATACGGCGGCAGATGGCAAAGATGCGGTCATAGTGACGACGGAGCAGTTCATCGAGAGCAGCCCGTTCCCCACCCTGCGCCTGCGCCACCAGCGCCCGATCATCTGCACTCACAGCCGCGAGACTAGTGTTTCGCCACTCCGTTGGGTGTTTCTCTGCGCCGCTTGGGCCGGCGTTCGCCGGAGATGGTTTTGAGTTGGTTGGTGCGCTTCGTCCCCCGCGAGCGACGGAGGAGCCGCCCAAAACGACGGGTAGCAATGTGCGACGACCATCGCCCCGAACGGAGTGGTGCAATACCGCTACACCGTGTAGCTGAGACCGACTACTCGCGGGCCTCCGTGGGTGCCCACTACGGGGCCGATCAGGCTGACCCGGTCGACGTCTGCGTCGATCATGGCCACGAACTTGTCGATGTCGGGTGCCAGGCCGTGGCCGATGGCGATGTTCTTGGCGTTGGCTGGTAGCTCACGGGCAAGCCACGCCAGCGCCTTCTTGCGGGTGCGTTGGCGACCGGCTTCTTCGACGGAACCGGTGGTGAGATCGATGCAGGGTTTGATCGAAAGCATCGAGCCGATCATGGCCTGGGCGTTGCCGATCCGGCCACCCTTTTTCAAATTGTCGAGGGTGTCGAGCACGCCCAGCACATGGGTACGAGCAGACAGTTCATTGGTGCTGGCAATGATCTCGTCTGCGGTGGCGCCGTCGCGAGCCGCCTCAGCGGCACGCAACACGATCGTGCCTTGGCCAACAGTGGCTGATTTGGAGTCGACGATGCGAATGTCGGCGTCGTCGATGGTGGTGGCTGCGGTGCGTGCTGCCTGGGCGGTTGCCGAGAGCGCTTCGGACAACATGATGGCCACGATGGTGGTGGCGCCGTCGTCGAGCAGTGATTGATACGCCTGCGCGAACGACCCGGGCGAAGGTGCAGCTGTTTCTGGGAGTTCCTCGCGTGCGGCCATCTCTTCGTAGAACTTCTCGGGGGAGAGTTCGACTCGGTCGGTGTATTCGGTCGCTCCGAACCGAATGCTCAAAGGAACGACAGCGATGCCGAGCGCGTCGCTGACGTCGGGTGACAGGTCACAGCCCGAGTCGGTGACGATGCGTACTGACATGTGATGCTCCAGTGCGTTGGGGAGAAGCGAGTTACCAGACACGTAATGTTACGAGCTGGGGTACCCCTGTGGGTTCTGATCTTGCCAGCGCCAGTGGTCAACGCACGCATCGGCCAGGGTTCGCTGTGTCTTCCAGCCCAAGCGTTCGGCGGCGCGGCCGGGGTCGGCGAAACTGATGTCGCCGTCTCCGGGTCGTCGCTCGACGATCGAATGGGGGATCTTGCGATCCGCCGCGAGTTCGGCCGCAGCGAGTACTTCGAGCACCGACGATCCAACGCCGGTGCCGAGATTAAACGTGTCGCTGGTGGCGGTAGTGGCCAGCGCATTGACCGCCGCGACATGCCCATCGGCCAGATCGCATACGTGGATGTAGTCGCGCACACCTGTGCCGTCGGCGGTGTCGTAGTCGTTGCCGTAGACGCGGACTTCTTCGTGCATTCCCACCGCAGTTTGCATGACGAACGGCATGAGGTTGTTCGGCGTGCCCACGGGGTCTTCGCCGATCAGTCCGCTGGGGTGTGCACCGACCGGGTTGAAGTAGCGCAGGTTGATACCAGAGAGTGGTGACGCGGCTGCTACGTCGTTGATGATCTGTTCGACCATGAGCTTGGTGCGTCCATACGGGTTGATCGGTCCGATCGCCGACTCTTCGCGAAGCGGGCTGGACTGCTCGGGGTCGTAGACCGTGGCCGACGACGAGAACACGATGCCGTGCACGTTCGCCTGTTCCATGGCTTTGAGCAGGCTCACGCTTCCGGCCACGTTGTTCTCGTAGTAGCGCAATGGCTCAGCGACTGATTCGGCCACCGACTTGAGCCCGGCAAGATGGATGACGGCATCGACCTTGTTGGTGGTCAGAAAGCCAGCGATGCCATCGGTGTTGCTCAGGCTGAGTTGTGAAAACGGCATGCCGGTATCGGCAATGGTTGCCACCCGATCGAGCACCGCCGGTGAACTGTTGGTGAAATTGTCGAAGCCGACCACCCAGTGGCCATACTCGGCCAACGCAACGGCAATATGGCTGGCGATATAGCCGGTGGCACCGGTCAACGCGACGGTCAGAGTTTTCACAGTCGATGATGGTACCGGACTGCTCCTGCGCAACTCTGCACAACCGACAGGCTCACGTCCGGCTGCATCTTGGATGACCACCGCGAGCCCGAGCATCGACGACCACGGCATGTGCGCATGCAGTGACGTCGACCGCGTAGGGTGCAGGAGGGCCGTTATGTTCGGCGTACCGGCAAGAAAAAGGTGGAGATGATCGTGTCAGATGCACAGCGCAATCGAATCGAATCAGCGCAGGGTTTCATTGCCGCGCTCGACCAAAGTGGTGGCAGCACACCCGGAGCACTGGCGGCGTATGGCGTCGACGAGGCACGGTACGACAACGACGAAGAGATGTTCGATCTCGTGCACGCCATGCGCAGCCGGATCATGACCTCGCCCAGCTTTACCGGCGACCGCGTCTTGGCGGCGATCTTGTTCGAGATGACCATGGATCGCCGAGTCGAGGGTCAGTACACCGCCGATTATCTGTGGTCGCAGAAGCAGATCGTGCCGTTCCTGAAAGTCGACAAAGGCTTGGCCGACATGGTCGATGGCGCGCAGCTCATGAAACCGAATCCGGGGCTGGCTGCGTTGCTCGAGCGGGCTAACGAACAAGGGATATTCGGCACCAAGATGCGATCGCTCGTCAGCCAGGCCGTGGTGACCGGCGTGGCTGCTGTTGTCGACCAGCAGTTCGAGGTCGGCAAGCAAATCCTCGATGCGGGTCTGATGCCGATCATCGAACCCGAGGTGTCTATTCACACCCCCGACAAGGCCGAGGCGGAAGCCCTACTTCGCGAGCAGATCGTGCAGCATCTCGATCGTCTTCCCGCAGGCGCACAGATCATGCTGAAGCTGACGTTGCCCGACGAACCCAACTTCTATGCCGAACTGATTGCGGATTCTCGCGTGCTGCGGGTGGTTGCGTTGTCCGGCGGGTACAGCCGCACCGAAGCCAACGACAAACTGAGCCAGAACAACGGCATGATCGCCAGCTTCTCTCGGGCTCTGGCCGAGGGTCTCTCCGATGACCAGAGCGCTACCGACTTCGACGCCACTCTCGATGCGACCATCGCTTCGATTTACGAGGCATCGAACACGTGAGTCGTAATTCCAAGCTGAAGTTCTTCTTCGGCACCATGGGGTCGGGCAAGAGCACCCAGGCACTGCAGATCCATCACAATCTCAGCAGTCGAGGATTGCAGGTCTTGTTGGTCAGCCAACTCGACCGCGAAGAGGGCCGAGTATCGAGTCGACTTGGCGTCTCGGCCGAAGCACAAATCGTCACGCCCGATTCGAATCTGCTGAACATCGCCCGAGAGCTGGTGATGAGCGAGGGCCTGGACGCCATCGTCTGTGACGAAGCCCAGTTCTACTCGATCGAGCAGATCGAGCAGCTCGCACAGGTGGTGGATCTGTTGAGCGTCGACGTGTTTGCGTTCGGCCTGCTCACGAGCTTTCAAGGCCAGCTGTTTCCCGGCACGGCGCGACTGCTGGAGCTGGCCGACGAACGCAGCGAGCTGCAGGTCGAAGCCCGGTGCTACTGCGGCCAGCGCGCGACGCACAACGCCCGTCTCGTCGATGGCCGCCAGGTCTACGCTGGCGCACTGAAAGTCGTTGGCGACACGAACGATCGCACCGAAGCCGCCACCAGCTATGAACTTCGGTGTCGTCTTCATTGGCATCAGGAGTTGTGGGCCCAACAAGGCCGCCAGCTTCAGTTGCCCACCGATCACGGCGCCGACGTGATCGAACTGAAAGTCAAAGCCGTGGAAAACGAGAAGGCCGATACCTGATCATGATGTTGAGCGACCGCAGCCTGCGCGAAGCCCTTGCCGCCGGAACGATCGAGGTCGAACCGCTGGGTGACAATGCAATCCAGCCGTCATCCATCGACCTGCGGTTGGCGCCGGCGTTTCGGATCTTTCGCAACCACACGCGCGGCATCATCGATGTGAAAGAGGACCTGAGCGACCTGACCGAGCTGATCGAGATGCCCCATGATCAGCCGTTCATTCTGCACCCCGGCGAGTTCGTGCTCGGGTCCACGCTCGAACGGGTCAAGGTGCCGAACAACCTGGTCGCCCGTATCGAAGGCAAGAGCAGCTTGGGCCGTCTCGGGTTGTTGATTCACTCGACCGCAGGCTTCGTCGACGCCGGCTGGAACGGTCAGCTCACGCTCGAGCTCTCCAACGTGGCCAGCCTGCCGATCACGCTCTACCCCCACATGAAGATCGGCCAGATGAGCTTCATGGAGATGACCACCGAAGCCGACAATCCGTACGGATCCGGCGAGGTCGGCTCCAAGTACCAGGACCAGGTCGGCCCGATCGCTAGCCGGTACAACGAGAACTTCGACTAGCTCGCTCGCCAACCGACCGAGGTGATGAAGTCCAGCTCACCTCGGCGCAACGCATCGAGGTCTTCCTGCGACATACGTGTCGGACGTGCTGCATCGGTCCCAGGTTGTGACACGGGATCGGCGAGGATCCCGAGACCGACTCGTTGGCGACGTTGGTCGACGCGGTCCGGATCGGTGAGCGGCGGCCAGATCGTGAAGTTCCCGGCGTCGTCCCAGCCGAGCTGCGTACCGTAGAGCTGATGGCCTCGTTCGAAACTTGCGATCCGATCGGTCAGGTACGCAAGCAACGTCGCCGACGCCTCGCCCTCGTCGACCGCAGTAGCCATCAGCTCGCGTGAACGATGCATGATGGCCGGGCTGGCGATGTCATGGTTGGCGATGAACCACGCGGCCTCGGAACCTTCGAGACCAACGAGCGCGAAACCGGGCCATCGGCCGACGTCGTCGAAGATGGCATCGAGCCGGTCGCCGTTTCGCCGGTGCACTCGCCGCATCTGCGGGTGATAGCCGTGCCAGAAGGTGGGATCTTGTGCCAGGCGACTTCGTGTGGCTTCGTCTTCGGCGCGCATGGCCAACAACTCGGCCGCCAGATCGGGATCATCTGGGTCTGACCCAGATGGTTCGTTTGGCCTCAGGAGCTGAAGTCGACGTTGACGTTGGTATCGCCGTCGTCGCCGCTGGTCTTGGTGTCGACTGGCTTCGTGTCCACGATCTCGGCGTCTTCGATGCCGTCATCGCCGTCGACTGATGCCTCTTTGGCGGCACCTGCTGCTGCGGTGGAGCCGCTGCCGGTGACGGCGTTCTTCGCCGCGTCTTTCATCAGCTTTTGCGGCGAGGTGTTGATCACCTTGTTGGCCTTGCGCACGGTCGATTCGAGTTCTTTGACCCCGGTGGCTTCGACGACTGAGTTCTTGGCTTCATGGAATTGACGTTGCGCCTCGTCCAACTCGACCTTGGCCTTACCCAGGTTCTTTGCCGCCTTGGGCAGCCAACCCGCACCGAAGACCAGCACGGCGATGGCGACCAGGATGATGAGCTCTGCGCCTCCGAGGTTCATGAGCGCAGGCTAGCCGTTATCCGTAGGTCATCATCGATGCCGTGGCGACCTCGAGCTGACTCGAATTGTCCATGCGCCTGGCGCATGGACAATTGCCGGACTACTCGGTGGCAGGGGGGCCGTCGTAGATTTCTTCGTCTACGCCGACACCATCGCCGCCGTCGGCTTCGATCTCGCTGAGAAGTGCGGCGATCGGGCTGGGTGCCTTGTCGGTTTCCTTGATGCCGTCGCCGTCGAGGTCGCCATGCATTCCGTAGCCCAGAGGCATCTCGATTTCAGTGGCGGTGACCCGGTCGGAGGTCGGCTGCAGCAACGGGTTGCTGGTGGCCAGGTTGGCTTCGCCTTGTTCGATGGCGTCGAGTAGGTGCATGGAAATGTCTTGCACCAACACGTCGCCATCTTCGACGCCCTCGCCCTTGACACCGTCGTCGATCATGACGTAGCAGAAGGGGCATGCAGTGGCGATCCGGGTGGCACCGGTAGCGAGTAGCTCTTGGGAGCGTTCGACGTTGATCTGTTTGCCCACGTGTTCTTCCATCCACATGCGCGAACCACCGGCGCCGCAGCACATGCCCTTGGTGCCGTTGCGCTCGGCTTCGACCACTTGGATACCGCCGATGGAACCAACCACGTTTCGTGGCGACAGGTACACGTCGTTGTGGCGACCCAGGTAACACGAGTCGTGGTAGACCAACCGGTCTTCGAGGGTGGCGTTCTCGACGTCGAGCTTGCCTTCGTCGATCAGGTTCTCGAGCAGTTGGCTGTGGTGCACGACCTCGTAGTGGCCGCCGAGCTGTGGGTATTCGTTGGCCAGGGTGTTGAAGCAGTGCGGGCACTGCGCCACGATCTTCTTGACGCCCATGTTGTTGAGTGTCTCGATGTTCTGCATGGCCAGCATCTGAAAGATGTACTCGTTGCCGGAACGACGAGCGGGGTCACCGGTGCACATTTCCGATGGGCCCAGGATGGCGAAGCTCACGTTGGCGCGATCCATGAGCTTGGTGAAGGCTTGTGAGACCTTCTTGTTCTTGTCGTCGAAGCTGCCGGCGCAACCAACCCAGTACAAATACTCGGCGGTCATGGGATCGCCGCCGTCGAGCACTTCGAGCCCTTCGAACTCGGTCGCCCAGTCCGCACGTTCGCCCTGAGCCATACCCCAGGGGTTGCCCTGGTTTTCCATGGCCCGATAGGCATTGCCGAGTTCGGTGGGGAAGTCGCTCTCCATGAGCGACAGGTACCGGCGCATGTCCAGGATCTTGTCCAGGATCTCGATGTTGACCGGGCAGTTCTCGTCGCACGCCTTGCAGCTGGTGCAGGCCCAGATCTCTTCGCTGGTGATGCGATCGAACACATTGTTGGGCGCGACCAGGATGTTGCCGGGCTCGTTTGCCGTGGCGATCTCTTTGTCGACGCCGATCGGTGGCGACACCTCGGGGGTCCCGGAGCGGGCCATTACCTCGCCCGTCTTGAGCACGATCTCCCGAGGGTCCAGTGACTTGCCGGTCGCCGATGCCGGGCACACGGCGGTGCATCGACCGCACATGGTGCACGAGTCGGTGTCCATGAGCTGCTTCCAGGTGAAGTCCTCGATGACGGCAGCGCCGAAGCTCTCCATCTCGGTTTCCATCAGGTTGGCCATGGGCTTCATGGCACCCTTGGGACGGTCGCGCTCTTTCAGGTACATGTTGGCGGGCGAGGTGATCATGTGGCGCAACATGGTGGTCGGCAAGATGATCAGGAACAGTGCGAACGAGATTACGTGCGCAATCCACCACGCCTGATGCCAGCCGCTCAGGTTGCCGACACCGTCGACCAGCTGAGCAAGCGGGTAACCAATGAACGACCACTGCTCGAAGGTCGACGGATCGGCGAATTCGGCGACGCCATTGTCGAAGTTCTCTTGATCGAGCGCAATGCGGAACGCTTCGGCACCGAACCCGCTGATCGAGATCGCCAGCAGCGTGCCCAGGATCACGAAATGTTCTGGCTTGTTCTTGATGCGGATGCGGTACGGACGCATCGAGCGTGGGCCGAGGCGTCGGCCGAGCGCCCACATGAGACCGGCGAAGAACATGAGGCCGGCGGCATCGCCGACCAGCGCGTAGCCTTTGTAGACGCCACCGTCGAGGAACTTCAGCGATTCGGGCAGTTGGTGGTCGATCTCGAGGGTGGTGGTAACGGCCATCAGGATCAGAAAGCCGAAGTAGATCATCGAGTGCATGATTCCGGCAACGGGATCACGCATGAGGGTCTGCATGTACAGGCCGGCTCGCATGTCGGCCAAACGCTGTTTGACGTTCTTCTTGGTGGTCTTGCGGTTCTCGGGCGCGCCTCGCTGCCAGTTCTTGACCCGGAACGACAGCTGGAAACCGACGTAGATCAACAGCGTGGGGATCAGCGCATAGAACATGGCCTTGATCGGTGTCGGGATGTTGCCGAACACGGCCCGGGTTTGCGCACCCTCTTCATGGTGGAAATCGAACACTGCCGCCGCAATGCCGGACAGCGCGGTCACCACCGCGACGCCCACCCAGAGGCCGATGATCATGTGGGTCGGTCGAATACCGCGCTTGGGGCCCGCGTCGGTCTCGACCACGTCTTCAGTAACAGTTGCCATGGTGCGCTCGACTCTACTGCTTGGCGTCACCGACAAGAGAACCCCAAACGAACCGACAATCGGCGAGACCAATCACACGGATCTACTTCGGTGCCGTTCGGCGGTGGTCATCATTGCTATCTGCCATATGGGCTGACTGCGGCGCCGCCGGGGATCCAAGACGGGTCGATGGCCGTCCTACTTGTCAGTTTTCCGCCCCGGTCACTGTCGTGCCAGTCTGACGGGTCACCGATCGGTTTCGAGCAGCGACAAAACCTGTAGGTCGTGATGCTGGCCGCTCCAGAAAGCAGCTTCTCGAAGCAAGCCCTCGACGCTGAAGCCCAGCCGCTTGGCCAGATTCAGCGACGGGGTGTTTTCTGGATGAATGCGGGCCTCGATGCGATGCAGATGCATGTGCTCGAAACCCCACGCGATCGCAGCTTGCAATGCCTCGGTCATGTATCCCTGGCCCTGCGCCGCGCCAGCCAGTTCGTATCCCAGGGTGCAGCTGCGCTCGGTGCGACGCCACAGAAATAGGCCACAGCTACCGATCAACCCGGGAGCGGCGTGGCGTTCGATTCCCCAACGGACGCCGGGATCGGGAAGCAGACGCCATGTGGCGAGGATGTTGATTAACTTCGTGGCGCCATCTCGATCGGCCAGCGGCTCGCCAAACCACTTCATGAGTTCCGGGTCGCCGTGAATCCCGAGCACCGCGTCGGTGTCGTCGTGCGTGATTTCGCGCAACATCAACCGATTGGTGGTCAGCGTGGGAAAATCTGGTGCGGGTGTGGTCGAGGTCACGCGCTCATACTCATTGGAGGGTGGTTGGAACGCAACCGAGTTCACCTCAAGCCGAAGCGACCCGTAGCGCGCTTTGTCACTCTTTCCGGCGTTGCAGGTGAAATCTTGACCGGGCAAATCGACCCTAAATCGAAATTGTCAACTTTCCTGGGAATGCACCATAGGGGTGGTTGGTTAGAACCATTCGGCACGTATCATCGGTGCCATATTGGGTAGTTGAGAGCGGCCTCCACGAGGCGTCGATGCATCCAAAATTCGAACCCACCACCTTTCAGCGTTGCTGAGCAAGCAGGAGAAAATACATCATGGCTAAAGCGGTCGGTATTGACCTCGGAACCACCAACTCGGTAGTTGCAGTCCTCGAAGGTGGCGACCCCGTCGTCATTGCCAACGCGGAAGGCGCCCGCACCACGCCATCGGTCGTTGCATTCGCCAAGAGCGGCGAAGTATTGATGGGCGAAGTTGCCAAGCGCCAGGCAATCACCAACCCCGAGCGAACCCTGCGGTCCGTCAAGCGCCATATGGGCACCAATTGGACCATCGACATCGATGGCAAGGACTACACGGCCCAAGAAGTATCGGCTCGCACGCTGCAAAAGCTCAAGCGCGATGCCGAGGCCTATCTGGGCGAAGCCGTCAATCAGGCGGTCATCACCGTGCCCGCCTACTTCGACGATGCCCAGCGCACCGCCACCAAAGAAGCCGGCCAGATCGCAGGCCTCGAAGTGCTGCGCATCATCAACGAGCCCACTGCGGCAGCTTTGGCCTATGGACTCGACAAGGATACCGATCAGACTGTCTTGGTGTTCGACCTCGGTGGCGGCACCTTCGATGTTTCGGTGCTCGAGATCGGCGACGGTGTCTTCGAGGTGAAGTCCACCAGCGGCGACACCAAGCTCGGTGGCGACGACTGGGACGAAGCCATCATCGAATGGTTGGCTGTTTCGTTCAAGAACGACCATGGCGTCGACCTCTCGAGCGACAACATGGCCATGCAACGCCTGAAGGAAGCAGCCGAGAACGCAAAGATCGAGCTGTCGGTCAAGCAAGAGACCCAGATCAACCTGCCGTTCATCACCGCAACCGACTCCGGCCCCCTACACCTCGACTTCACGTTGAGTCGCGCCAAGTTCCAGGAAATGACCGCAGACCTGCTCGACCGCACTCGCGGCCCATTCGAAAGCGCCATCAAGGATGCGGGTTTGGTCATGGGTGATATCGAGCATGTTATTCTGGTCGGTGGCTCTACCCGGATGCCCGCAGTTGGCGATCTGGTCAAAGAACTCACCGGAAACGACCCCAACAAGGGTGTGAACCCCGACGAGGTCGTGGCCATCGGCGCTGCAGTGCAGGCGGGCGTGCTCAAGGGCGAGGTCACCGACGTGCTCTTGCTCGATGTCACGCCACTTTCGCTCGGCATCGAGACCAAGGGCGGTGTCATGACGACCCTGATCGAGCGCAATACCACTATTCCCACCAAGCGCACCGAGGTGTTCACCACCGCCGATGACAACCAGCCGTCGGTCGAGATTCACGTGTTGCAGGGTGAGCGTGAGATGGCCCAGTTCAATAAAACACTGGGCAAGTTCCAGCTGGTGGACCTGCCTCCTGCTCCCCGTGGTGTTCCGCAGGTCGAAGTCACCTTCGACATCGATGCCAACGGCATCGTGCATGTTGCTGCCAAGGATCGGGCTACCAACAAGGAACAGTCGATCACCATCACCGGTCAGTCCTCACTCGACAAAGACGCCATCGATCAGATGATCAAAGACGCCGAATCGCACGCCGACGAGGACAAGCGCCGTCGCGATGAAGCTGAGGTTCGCAACAACGCCGACACCCTCGTGTACCAGACCGAAAAGCTGCTGCGTGAGCATGGCGAGAAGATCACCGAAGACGAGCGATCCGAAGTCGATGAGAAGTTGGCTGCACTCAAGACCGAACTCGAGGGCGATGATCTCGACTCCATTCGTGGGGCAACCGAAGCCCTGATGAATGCAAGCCAGCAGTTCAGCCAGCGCTTGTACGAACAAGCAAGCGCCGAGAATGCCGGTGGTGGGTCCGAAGGTTCTGGCGACGACGCTGCCGACACCGAAGACGACATTGTCGACGCCGAGATAGTCGAGGACGAGGAATGATGGGCAGCGAGCCACAGGGCGAGGATCCCAACGGACCCGGCACGAGCCCCCAGGAACCAGTCACCGACGAAGCTCTGGCGGAGCTCATCGATGACCAGGAGGCTGCAGATCGCGCGGTCGCCCAGGAGGCAGGCCTTGCCCCCGATCAGATCTCCGAAGAAGCGGTGGTTGCACTCATTGCCGAGCGCGACGACTACCTCGATCAGCTGCAACGAGCAAAGGCCGAGTTCGCCAACGTGCGCCGCCGCGATGGCGAACGTGCCGAAGCGCAGCGGGCGCAAGCTGCGGCGAGTTTGGTCGAACGACTGCTTCCCGTGCTCGATAGTTGCGAGGCCGGACTCGGTCAGGGCATCGAAGAGATTCGCCCGATCAGTGACGCCCTTTTCGAAGTGCTGTCGAGCCAGGGCCTCGAACGAGTCGATGCCCAGGGTCAGCCGTTCGATCCGGGACTGCATGAAGCCGTGATGTACGAAGAGGGCGAAGGCGAGCAGGTCGTCGTCGAAACGCTTCGCACGGGCTACCGCTGGAACGATCGCGTGCTTCGGGCGGCAATGGTCAAGGTGCAGGGGTAACAGCCGTGGCCAATGACATCAAGCGTGAGTGGTTCGACAACGACTACTACGCCGTGCTCGGCGTGGCCAAGGACGCGCCCCATGCCGATGTCACCAAGGCATACCGCAAGCTCGCACGTGAGTATCACCCCGACACCAATCCGGGCGACGCAGCGGCCGAAGAGCGTTTCAAGGAAATATCCACTGCCTACGACGTAGTTGGTGACGAAGACAAACGCGCCAGCTACGACCAAGCCCGTGCCATGGGGCCAATGGGTGGGGGCTTTGGCGGCAGCGGAGGTTTCGGTGGGAGTGGCGCCGGCAACGGCGGCTTCGGATTCGAAGGCGTCGACCTGGGTGACATTCTCGGATCCATGTTCGGCGGCACAGCCGGTGGCCAAGCTGGCGGCCTCTTCGGCGATCAGCCCGGTGGGCGCTATGCCCGCGTCAAACGGCCCGGCAAGGATCAAGAAGCCCGACTGACCATCTCCTTCGACGAGGCCATGCGCGGCACCACGACCGCGATCAGCCTGACCGACGAGTCCGGCAAGCGCAAGATCAACGTTCGCATACCTGCCGGGGTCGACTCCGGCCAGCGCATTCGGCTGCGAGGCAAAGGCGGAGCCGGTGATCCGCCGGGTGACCTCTATGTCATCGTCACGGCTGGGGCTCACACCATCTTTGGCCGACGGGGCAAAAAGCTGACGCTTGATCTGCCGGTCACCATTGCCGAAGCCGCCCTCGGCGCCGAGGTCCGGGTTCCGACCTACTCCGGTGACTCGGTCACCGTTCGCATCCCGGCCGGTACCCAGCACGGGCGCACCCTGCGTGTCCGAGGTGCGGGCGTGCCCGGAGACGGCGACGACATCGGCGATCTGCTCGTGGTGGTCAACATCGCCGTGCCGAAGAACCTGACCAAGAAGCAGACCCAGGCGCTGCAATCGTTCGCTGATCTCGACGGCGAATCTCCACGTAAGCATCTCGAGATGGGCAGCTGATGAACATAGGAGACGACAAGACGCGCGCCGTTTACATCATCTCGGTTGCTGCGGAACTCACGGGTGTCCATCCCCAGACGCTGCGCGTTTATGAGCGCAAGGGTTTGCTGGCTCCGGCGCGCACCGGTGGAATGAGTCGCCGCTACAGCGAGTCCGACCTCGACAAGATCAGGCGGGTGCAAGAGCTCACGAACGAAGGCCTCAACCTGGCGGGCGTGGCTCGAGTACTCGAACTCGAGGCGCAAGTGCATCGCCTTCGTCGTCGTGTCGAGGAACTCGCCGACACCCAAGGGCAGTCCACCGCCCTGGTTCCATGGCAGCGAACCAAGCGCTGATCAAGCGCATCTGACCAGTCCGCGACCGCGACCATTTGCGTCGTGACAGACGGGCAGATCGGTGCCGCGTCCGGTGGCGGCCGGGTCGCAGTCTGTGGTGTGGTTTGCGCACAACGTGGTCATACGTGACTGCCTTGGGGCAAACGAATTACAGCTGCCTTTGGGTAAACACACATAAAGCAGGTGGAAAGTGTGTGTTGCGGTTGACTTTCGGTCTAAGATTTCGAGTTGATTGTCGATCCGTTGCGGGCCGTCAATTCAAGAACCCTCTTGAGTTACTCCCGCGGCCCCCTAGAACCCCAGGAATACGCGCCTGAGGTCAACGAAACGGAGTACTTAGGATGACCTACGAAACCCACACCGCCACCAGGCGGGGTCAGGGCCGGCGCTTTGTAGTGCCAGTCGTTGCGATAGTGACTGTTGCCATGCTCGGCGCAGTGCTGACGCTGGCTGCATCTACATTCGCCAACCCCACCGCCGAAGCTCAGGTCTCCGGTACGACGTGCTACACGATCAACGATGGTCCGGGCACAATGACCAGCTGGACGAATGGAGTACAGACAGACTTGGGCGAAACGGGTCTGCCGGCAGTCGAGGCGCTTGCTGCCAACCAAGACCGCAACGAGCTGTGGACCTACGACAACGCCACCGGTCAGATCTACACCTTTGTCCCGGGGAGTAGCGTGCCGACGAGCCAGTTTGCCTTTACCGCTGGCGATCTCGATGCGCTGACCTGGGTGAATCACACTGACGGCGACCCTACGAACGATCAGCTGTGGGGAACACTCCGTAACCCGGTCCCCAACGTGAACAACGGGCCGAACGAGCCCGACCAGATCGTGCGCATCGATCCTGCCACCGGGGCAATCCTGAGCGGACCGACAGACATCACGGACCCGGGCGCGGGTACGAACAACGAACAAGACGACAACGACGGTCTGATCTGGGATCCGCAAACAGGCAACGTGTATGGCGTGATCGGCGGCGACACCACCGCCAACGAGCTCATCATCATCGACCCAACCGACGGCTCGATTGTCCAAATTCCGCTCACCTTCAACGGTGGGCCGATCTTTGACATCGAGAGCTTGGGCGGAGGCACCGATGGAACGCTGTACGGAACCACGGGCGAGGATCCACCCAATCAAAACAAGTTCATTACGATCGACCCCGCGACTGGCGTGGTGACCGAGATCGGCGAGTTCGACGTCATCATCGGCCCAGATGGAGTGAACCAGAATGTAGATTATGAAGCGACCGCTTGTTTGACCGAGCTGGCTTCGCTTGGTGACTTTGTGTTCTTTGATACCAATGGTGATGGCATCCAGGATGTTGGTGAGCCTGGTGTGGGTGGGGTGACCGTGAACCTGCTTGATGGTGCGGGTAACCCGACAGGTCAGACCACGACTACTGCGGCTGATGGTTCTTACAGCTTTACTGACTTGGTTCCTGGTGACTACATCGTTGAGGTGGTTGAGCCTGCTGGTCAGGACTTCACGCTGCAAGATGTTGGCGATGATGGCGCGGATTCCGATGTTGATCCTGGCACTGGTCGTACTGGTGTGATCACGTTGGATCCTGGTGAGAATGATCCATCCAACGATGCAGGTTTGGTGACCGAGCTGGCTTCGCTTGGTGACTTTGTGTTCTTTGATACCAATGGTGATGGCATCCAGGATGTTGGTGAGCCTGGTGTGGGTGGGGTGACCGTGAACCTGCTTGATGGTGCGGGTAACCCGACAGGTCAGACCACGACTACTGCGGCTGATGGTTCTTACAGCTTTACTGACTTGGTTCCTGGTGACTACATCGTTGAGGTGGTTGAGCCTGCTGGTCAGGACTTCACGCTGCAAGATGTTGGCGACGACGCCGACGATTCCGATGTTGATCCTGGCACTGGTCGTACAGGTGTGATCACGTTGGATCCTGGCGAGAATGATCCATCCAACGACGCCGGTTTGGTAACCGAGCTGGCTTCGCTTGGCGACTTCGTGTTCTTTGATACCAATGGTGATGGCATCCAGGATGCTGGTGAGCCTGGCGTCGAAGGCGTGACCGTGAACCTGCTTGATGGTGCGGGTAACCCGACAGGCCAGACCACGACCACTGCGGCTGATGGTTCTTACAGCTTCGATGATCTCGAGCCTGGTGACTACATCGTCGAAGTAGTCGAGCCAGTAGACCAAGACTTCACGTTGCAAGATGTTGGCGACGACGCCGACGATTCCGATGTTGACCCTGCGACTGGTCGCACCGATGTGATCACGCTGGCGGCAGGCGACGACGACATCACCAATGACGCCGGTCTGATCGCTCCGCCACAAGCACGTATTGGCAACTTTGTGTTTCGCGACACCAACGCCGACGGCATACAAGATCCAGGTGAACCTGGCATCGAAGGTGTCAGCGTTACCGTGTGGTCAGTCGATGACGCCGGCGAGCTGGTCGCCATTGTGGACGTGTTGACCACTGACTCACTCGGCGAATGGAATCTGGACGTCGATCCGGGTGACTACCGGGTGTTTGTTGCTCGACCAGCCGGCACTGAATCCTTCACACTGCAGGATGTTGGCGACGACGAAACCGATTCCGACGTGACAAACGGTGGCGCCCTAGACGGGTTCACCGATATCTACACCATCGCAGCTGGTGACGACAATCAGACAATCGACGCTGGAATCATCTTCCCGACCGAGCCAGCAGCGCTGGGCAACTTCGTCTGGGAAGACCTGAACGCCGATGGCATTCAAGATCCGGATGAACCTGGTATCCCCGGAATCGTCGTCGAGGTATACGACGACAACGGCGACCTGGTGGCCACCACCACCACCGATCCGAACGGCGAATGGCTCGTCTCCGTTGATCCGGGCGACTACACCGTGGTCTTCATCAACACGACGCTCGGTGAATTCACGTTGCAGAATGTTGGTGACGACATGCTGGACTCAGACGTCGATCCAACGACTTCAACAGCTGACACGGTCACGGTGGGTGCTGGAGAAACCAACCTGACTGTCGACGCAGGCATCATCTTCCCTGCGATTGGTTTGGCCAAGGATCTTTCTGATGGCCCCACTCGTATTGGTGCGTCTGAGGATTACAACGTGCAGTACACGTTTGTGATCGAGAACCTCGGCCAGACCGAGTTGACTGCGGTCACGTTGACCGACAATGTTGCGGTTGGTCTTGCCGGTACGACGGCTTCGGTTGTGTCTGGTCCTACGCCGAATGCGGCTGGTGACTGTTCAACTGAGGTTGCGTTGGGTACCCAGACCTTGGCGGTCGGCGAGTCTTGTACTGCGGTGTGGGACTTTGTGATCACCAATCCTGGTGGTGCTGCTGTGTCGTTTGACAACTCGGCTTCGGTTGAGGGCACGCCTCCAATCGCACCCGCTGTCACTGACGCCTCCGATGATGGTGCGGTGACCGATGAAGATGGTGACGGTAACGCTGACGAAGAAGGCGAGAACGACCCGACCCCCGCCGAGATCCCTGCATTGGCCTCTCTTGGCGACGTGGTGTTTGAAGACACCAACGA
>Ga0209187_1000163_pt1 | contig 143824 bp, 133 predicted proteins | sample BantaG_FD_187430 | JGI IMG/M metagenome (GOLD analysis project Ga0209187, IMG submission 187430) | Marine algal microbial communities from Bantry Bay, Ireland - BantryBay_4 metaG (SPAdes) (version 2) | ecosystem: Host-associated > Algae > Red algae > Unclassified | place: Bantry Bay, Ireland...
GCCGACGGCTGGCGCCGCATCAACTCACCCCACCTCGCCGCACTCGTCCGAGCCGGCGCAAAGTTCGAGAAAGGACAACACGTAACCACCAACCCCGAGGACCAGGTCGCCGCGTAACCAACAAACCACATCCACAGGTCTTGACTATTTCTCGGCGCCTCTAGTAATAGGGGCAGTAGGTAGTGGCGATGAACATGACATCGCCACCTGGAGGATTGAAGCTCGACTCAACCCGGGACAGGTGGCGACCATCGCAGATGGGGCCAATGGCTTGCTCACAATCGTTCACCACCTTGATGGACACAACGGCCGGTTTCGGGCGTATTCCGGTCGTCCCCCGAATGTAGAAGTCTGCCAGGCGTCTAACTCACAGAACGTGTCCGCCGCCTTGACGGAAGATCCTCAAGTTTCCTGAAGCTACGACCAGAGTCAGCGCCAGTCGCAGATGTTGTTGGCGTGGACCCAGTCGATATAGGTGGAGAACTCTCGCCGGACATCGTCGTCGGTAAAACCGAAGTCGGTGGCGGCGTAGCTCCATGCTCCGTGCTTGTTCTGGGGGTTCTCGGCTTCCCACCGAGCGATGTTGGAGAGAGTGTCGGCCGAGGGTTCCACGCCAGCAAAGGTGTAGAGGCCATCGATGATCGCACTGATATCGGTCCGGACACGGTCGTAACAGATGTCATGGAATGCCTGGTCCGGGTGAGCTGTGCGGTGTGCGAGGTGGCGCTTCATTGCAAAGGCATGCCGCGAAGGATTCTTGCTCATGTCGATGGCTTGATCGCTAAAGGCCGCACGAAAGACCGTACCCAGCCGACTGGCTGATGGCAGAACCGAGACCGGGTTGCGATGCATCACGGCGATGTTCACATCGGGTATGGCCGCCCGGATCTCGGGCTCAAGGCCGAGGTTCACGACACATTTGAGGAGGAAGGGTTTTGCCGGGTCGGCAAGGCCCTGCCACATCAGATATTTCAGCGTGTCATAGAGGTAGCGGTACTGCGCACCCATGTCCTGTGTGCCCAGCCACGAGACGTAGTCGGCGGCATTGGCGAACCCGGCGAGAGCACGTGAACGGAGACTCAGATTCATGATGTACGCCTCCTCTTCAGGTTCGTGCGGCGCCATCGGGTGTCCGTACTTAGTGTCGGGCGAGGCCTCGTTGAACCAGTCGGCGTACGCCTGAACATCGGCGATTCGGTTGCCGACATCCTCGTTTGGGATGCCGCTCTCCGATGCCGAGTTCAGGCACATCCAGTACGGCAGAGCGTTAAAGTCGCCGGTTGCGGCGAGCACCTTCTGGGTCTTTGTCGAACCGGTGCGCGGCATACCGATGATGAGCAGCGGCGGCAGCAGCTCGATGTCGAGGATCTCGGGATGTGCAGCCAGGTCCCGTTGCATCCGTAGCCGGTTCCTGAGTATCCGCAGGATGTAACGGCGCTTCACGACGGCACCGTCAGGGGTGAATTGGGCTGTCTTGCGTAACGAGTCAAGGAGCACCGTGAGGGGCTCGAGGGCGTCGGTGTCAACAATGGCGATGCCTGTCGTGGCACGGGCCTCGGCAATCAGCTCGGCTGCCGTATCCTCGATCTGCGGCCACTGCGTCATCGCATCGACCCGAGCTTCGCCGAGTGCTTGGGCGGGCCGAGTTTGTGCACCTCACAGATACCTGAGGGTGCTGCGATGACATCGTGCACCCGATTTATCAGCGAGGTTGCCGAGCCGGGCGGCCCAACCTGACGATCGACATGCACGGTAGAGCTGGGGTCGCCATCAACTCGCCAACGCATGAAGTCGTCTTCGCCCTCGGCGCAGCAGCGCAACTCGATATGTGCATGTGCCGTCATGCCCTCGGCCGTCGAAACATCCACAAGCACCCGCAGACCCGCTGGTTCGCCGGGCGGAATGTCCCGACCGATCCCCGAGGCGAAGACCGGAGTGTCAAAGAGCACCGGCTCGCGCCGCTCGACCACGTTGGTCACCTCGTAGCCCAGGGCCTGGGTGACATGCCACGGGATGAGCTTGTAGAGCTCCCCGATTGGCCCACGCTCATCGAGGAGCTCGGCCTGGAACCGCTTGTGAGAAAAACCGATGCCAGCGAGCTCTCCCACTGTCTTGGACTTTCCGAGGTTGGTGCGGCTCGTGTGGTGCAGCGATTCGATATCGATACACGGAGCCGCGGCCAGGATTCCCGACCAGATACGGGACATGTCCCAAATGCCCCCGCCGGTGAACGTGACGCCTGCGTTGGTCGCCATCTCGTGGATACGCGATGCAAGCTCGTGGTCTACCGCCCAGGGAAGGTACGACTCAGTGTTGTGCGACAGAACATTCACCCCGGCGGGCAAGAGCCGCTCGAAGATGTCCATGTTGTCGGCCAGCCGATCGCTGGTGGCCACGATTGCGATGTCGGCATCAAGGGTGGAGTAGTCGGCCAAGTCGCAGTCCTGCACCAATATCCCCAGGTCTTCCTCGAGGCCAGCCAAGCGGCCGATGTCCTGCCCCACCTTCGGCCCGGCCCGGTTGTACGCAGCAACAACCTGCCAGCCCTTGGCTGTCGCCATGCGCGTAACGTCGTTGCCGTATCGGCCGGTCCCATAGATCACAATCCTGGGGCTTGTTGTGCTCATCGAATCACCATCGAATAAGTATCTACGAACTCATCCAGAAAGTCCGCATTCGGGAATCAGGGTGCGTTCGAGTGTCGTCGTATAAGGATGCACGGCACATCCTCGGTTTGGCGCGGCGGCGGACCCGTAGTCGGCCGGCTCGACTGGCCATGCGGAAGTCGCAACAGCGCTTCGCGAGAGTGGGAAATCCGACACGCGGGCCTGAGCAGCAAGTCGTTACGCTGCCCAAATCGACATGCGAAAGAGTACCGACGTCACTGACCCGACGCCGGGGAAACCAGAGAGTCGCCAAGAGTCAAACGTGGTCGACGAAGGCCACGGGCGACTCGGACGGCGCGAGCTGCTGACATTGATCTCCTCGATCATGGCGCTGATGGCGGTAGGAATCGACCTGCTGCTTCCAGCATTCGATGACATCGAGACGGCCTACGGCCTGGAAGTGGGCTCGGGTCAACTGCCCCAGATCATCACCGTCTTCTTCTTCGGACTCGCTATCGCGCAGCTCGTATACGGACCTCTCGCCGATGCCTTCGGTCGCAAGCCGGTGCTCTATCTGAGCGTCGCTGTCTACATGGCGGGCGTGGTGATCTCTGCACTGGCTCCAACCTTTGGCGTCTTGTTGGTCGGCCGGTTTATCTGGGGTGTGGGGGCAGCAGGTGCGCGGGTGGTGGCCATGGCCGTTATCCGCGACCGCTTCGAGGGCGTTGCCATGGCCAAGGCAATGTCGCAAATCATGGCGGTCTTCGTGCTGGTGCCCGTGGTCGCTCCCGGCTTCGGAGCGCTGATCATCGCGGTACTCCCCTGGCGCTCGTTGTTCTGGCTGAGCGGAATCTTTGCTGCAGGCATCGCCGTGTGGAGCATGCGGCTCAGCGAGACGCTCGACGACAAAGACCGGCGCAAGCTGAACCTGCGATCGATCCTGGCCGGCTACAAGCAAACCGCGAGAACGCCGATCACCTTCGGCTATACCGTGGCTGCCTTGTTCCTTCAGGCCGTCTGGACCGCATACCTGGCAACAAGTGAGTCCATCATCGACGAGGTCTTCGATCTCGGCCCCCAATTTCCGTGGATCTTTGGCGGCGTTGCGATCCTGTTCGGCGTCGCCGCAATCATCAATGGAAACATTGTCGAGAAGTACGGCATCGACGGTGTGGTCAATCGCACATTTGCCGTGCTGATCCCCCTGACGATGCTGCTCATCGTTCTTTCCATCGTCGCCGACGGTGAACCCTCGGTTTGGCTGTTCATGCCGGTACTCGGCTTGGTCCTTGCGTCCTTCATGTTGCTGATGCCCAACCTTGGGTCAGCAGCCATGACCCCGGTCGGTCACATTGCTGGCACTGCGTCAGCCTTCACTGGCGCGCTCCGCACATTCGGTGGCGCCTCTCTTGCCGCAATCGCCGCCGGCCAGCTGGAGGCCGACACCATTGCATTCAGTATCTGGGTGGCTGCGTGCACCGGCCTTGCGGGAATCAGCATCATCCTCGTACGTCGGCGCAGCGCGCTTCGGCTCGTCGAACACGCTTCGGTTGGAAGCCGCTGAATCGTCAGAGGCGCAACTTCATTCCACCAAGCCGCGCGACCCGGCTGACATGAAAGCCCTTTCGGGCTAGGAGGCGCAGCACTACCAGCAGCATGCGCTGTGAGATACGCCGATCGGCCCAGACTCACCGGTCGCCTTTACGATCCGCTGGGCTTCTCGGCGTTTCGGTTCGATGCTTGACGCGGTGTTAACCAACCGTAAACGGCTCATCACCGTGGCTGGTCGAGGTTGGTCTCTGGGTGGAGGACGGGACCGTTAGCGATTGGTCAGCGAGTTGTTCAACAGGTCTCTGAGACTGAGAACGCGTTTCTGCTTCTTCAGCGATTTGCACCAACGGCGCTGGTCGGGGTCTTGGATCAAGGCAACGACACTCTTGAACTTGGCCAAGATCTGTGCGTCGCCGTAGAAGATCGTCTCGTAGGAAGCCAGCAACAGCAACAAGTAGCGAGCCAGTTCTCGGCGCCGTTCTTCGCCCTCGGGTCGGTCGGGCGCTGAGCCACGAATACGGTTGAAGAGCCATGGATCCGCAATGGCGCCGCGGCCCAGCATCAGGCCCGCAGCGCTCGTGCGCTCCATGACCTCGGTTGCCCCGGCAACTGTCGTTACATCCCCATTGGCAATCACGGGAATGCCACTGCGGTCGACGATCTCTCGCGTGAGCTCGTGATTCGCCACGCCCGTGTACTTCTGCTGAACCGTGCGTGAGTGCACAACGAGGAAGTCGATCTCGGCAGCTTCGAAGGCCGGCATCACATCGAAGATCTGCCGTTCGTCGTCGATCCCCGTGCGCGTCTTGACCGACAGAGAACCAGGCACGATCTGTCGAAGCTCACGCAACATCGGCTCGACCGTTTCGGGAGCACGGAACATGCCTCCCCCGGCGAGCACTGATGTCATGCGACCCCAGGGGCAGCCCATGTTCACATTGACGTGCTCTACGCCTCGCGACACCAGCTCTCGAGTGGCTTGAACCACGCCTTCGTCCGCGCTGCCGATGACCTGCACCACCAAGGGAATTCCCGGAACCTCTGTCGTGGCCTCGATGAAGTCGGCGTTGGTAACCGGAGTCGCGGAACCAGGGCGCACCCGAACGAACTCTGTAAACAAAGCATCTGGCACAACAGTCGCACCGAACGCCTCGCGCAAGCCGCGGTTCGTTATGCCTTGCATCGGAGCGAGAAGCAGCGGGCTCGAAGTCGTGCCCCACGGCAACCGGGAAGATCTGCCGTAGAGCACCATCGCCACAGATCGTAAACACTCGCAGCCGCTCCCGTGTGGCATGGATCGACGGGGCTCTAGATGTCGAAGGCCTGGGCGAGCTGGCTCGCCTGCTACGGCGTGAAGTCGCCGGGTTCGGGTTGTGGCCGTTCTTAATTCTCGACGACTGTGTCCCCCGTGGCGGGTCTGTCGTGCGTGTTACTGGTGAAACGTGTCGGGGGCTCGCCTCGTCGCTTCACCAGAAAGTACGCTATGACAAGACCCCTGTTCAAGGTGCTGTGTTGCATGCTCGTCGCAGCCACCGCATTGACCTCCATCGTTTCGGTCGGAGCCGAGCGAGCTCAAGCCCAGGCTTCGGACTCACCGCTCAGGCCCGCTGACCTGAGGCTTGATCCCCTATACGACACGGTGTTGCTGTGGAGCCAGGACCGGAACCCGCCGTTCTACGTGTATCAGTGGAACATCTATCTCGACGGCGAGTTCCAGACCTCGCTGCGCACCACCCGCTACAACATGCCGGCCAATGCCCGCGAAGGTACCTACACCATCGAAGCCGAAACCCGAGATGGCATCACCAGCCAGCGGAGCACGGGCTTTACGGTTGGAACCGTCACGCCACCTCCGGGAACAACACCAACTCCCGTGCTGACCCCGCCACCCGTAGTTACGCCACTGCCGACGGTCACACCAGTACCGCCTACACCCGGCCTTATCTGGGGTTACGACGCCACTCCCCCATCCAGCGACTGGGCTCGCCCTTCGCTCGGAGCGGTCACGACGGATCCGGTCTATGGCAGCGAGGTCGTTCGTCGCACCGATGCGACCGGCACTCGCTTCGACCGCAATACCTATAGCCGCCGCCAAGCCGAGAACGCCGACGGCGCCTATTTCATGACCTATCACGGCAGCGCGACCTATCGGGTCTACAACCGGGCCACGAACGAACTCGTGCGTGAGACCGACATCCACCCGAACGGCGAACCGCAGTGGCACCCAACCAACCCAGCGCTACTGCGTCACGTCCAAGGCAACAACTCCTTCGTTGGAGATCTGATCCTGTTGCAAACCAATGTGGCGGACGGTGAAACCGTCGTAATCGCCGATCTGACCAGTCGCATTCAGGCACGTATGCCGACGGCTGACTACCTGATCGACCGGGCTGAAGGCTCACCGAGCATGGACGGCAACCGCTACGCCTGGATCGTGTACGACAGCACCGAGACACCTATCGGACTGGTCAGCTATGACCTGGCGACCGACACGATACTGGGGATGACGGTCGGCCTGAACGAGTCGGCCTACGGGCGCCTCGATTGGGTCAGCATGTCGCCAACCGGTACCTATGTCATGGCCGGCTATGAGCAAGGAACCCTGGTCTACAACGCCGATCTGACCGACGCACGAGTGGTCAACCTGAAAGCGGACCACAGCGACATAGCGCTCGATGCCTTCGGTCGCGACGCCTACGTCTACATCGACTTCAGCAGCGGCCCCGACGCTGGCTACTTGGTGTCGGTCGACCTGGAGTCGCTCGATCGGGTTCGGATCTTCCGGGTCTACGGCGGTGCCAATACCTCGGTGCACGTCTCGGGCAAAGGATTCGACAAGCCCGGCTGGGTGATCGTGTCGACCTACAACTGCAAGAACCCCGGTGCGTGGACATGCGAAAAGGTCATGGCCGTGGAGATGGTCGAGAACGGTCGGGTGCTGAACCTGGCCCACACATACAACTGCGGCGACAACTACTGGACCGAAACCCACGCCGTGGTCAACCGGTCATTCACCCGGGTGTACTTCAACACCGACAGCGGATCATGCGGCATCGACGCCGAAGTCATGGAACTCAGCGTGCCTGAGTTCGACTAGGCGGCCATGGCGAAGCTTTCCGGCCATTTGGCGAGCCAGCGTCAAATGGCCGGGCTGTCGGCGGTCGCGTGGGCTGACTCCACAGCGACCTGACAGTTAGGCTGTTGATCCCATGGATGCTCTGCTGTTTCTTGCGACCTGGTCACAAACCAGCCCCGATACGTCGAGCAACCCTCCAGCCGTGGTGCAGATTCTGGTCGCACTCGTGCCCACCTTGCTGGTTCTGTTGATGTTGGCCACGGTCGTGAACGGCCTGCGTACACGCCTCCGCTACGAGAAGTCGACCGGCAGCCAACGCTGGTGAACTCTCCGAACGACCTCGCGACCTTGGTGCGTCAAGTCACTCGTGCACAGGCGATATCGGACGCACAAGTCGTGCAGAGCCTGTGGAGCAACTATGGCCAGATCCTGCGCTATCAGCTCAAAGGCGGATCGCAGCCCAGCGTGATCGTGAAACATGTGCGCTGGCCCGACCAGCGCGACCATCCCTACGGCTGGAGCGGTGACCGATCCCACGATCGGAAGGTGCAGTCCTATCGTGTCGAATCGACGTGGTATGACCGCTATGCGCAGGACTGCTCGGATACATGCCGGGTGCCACGGTGCCTTGCTCTCGAGACGAATGACGACGGGGTCGTCATGATCCTGGAGGACCTCGACGCTTCGGGTTTCCCCGGGCGACGCCAGCGTGTGAGCGAAACAGAACTCGATGCCTGCCTGTCGTGGCTCGCCAGCTTTCACGCCACCTTCATGGGCAAGCTCCCCGACGGCCTCTGGAACACGGGGACCTACTGGCACCTTGACACCCGCCCCGACGAACTCGATGCGCTCGAAGCCGGGCCGCTGAAAGAGGCGGCCGGGATCATCGACAACCAGCTCACCATCAGCCCATTCCAGACCTTGGTTCACGGCGACGCCAAGTTGGCCAACTTCTGCTTCGACGATGACGGACGCCATGCGGCCGCAGTCGACTTCCAATATGTCGGAGGCGGGTGCGGCATGAAGGACGTTGCCTACTTCATCAGCATCTGTCTCGATGAGGATGACAGCGAGCGCCTGGCTCCCGACCTGCTCGACCGCTACTTCGAACTGCTGGGCCATGCGCTGCAACGCTCGGGCAAGCACCTGGACTTCGCTGAGCTGGAAGAAGACTGGCGAGCGTTGTATCCCGTGGCCTGGACCGACTTCTACCGCTTCTTGCAGGGTTGGAGCCCCGGGCACTGGAAACTCCATCGCTATAGCGAACGGCTCGCTCGCCAAGTTCTGGACGGCCTCGCCAACCGCGAGACGAAATGAATCTCTCGCCTGCGGATCTGAGGCAGCTCGCTGCTGCCGCAATCCAGGCCGCCACCGAGGCCGGTCAGATGATCGCCAGCTCGCAAGCGGGCGAGGTCGAACACAAAGCCCCTGGTGGGAGCTTGGCATCCCAGGTCGTGACCGAGATCGACCGACGCAGCCAGCACCTCATCCTCGACCGGCTCGGCCCCACCCGCGAGCGATTCGAACTCGGCCTGCTGACCGAAGAGCAGGTCGACGACCGCAGCCGCCTGACCGCCGATCACTTCTGGTGCATCGACCCGCTCGACGGCACCTTGCCGTTCATCGAGGGACTTCCTGGCTACGCCGTTTCCATAGCGCTGGTCGCCAGGGACGGCACCCCGTTGGTGGGGGTGGTCTATGACCCGGTTGCGGCCATGACGTTGCATGCCGTCTCGGGACTCGGCGCATTCTGCGATGGTGAGCCCTGGCCGACGGACCCGCAACCAACGGGTGATGTGCTGTCGGTCTTCGCCGATCGCAGCTTCGCCGCCCTTCAAGATCACGACGTCCTCGTCGATGTCTTGGAGCAGATTGCGCATGGCATGGGCCTGAACGGCCTGCAGCTTCACGCGACGGGTGGGGCAGTCATGAACGCCTGCGGTGTGCTTGCCAATCCACCAGCGTGTTACTTCAAACACCCCAAACCCAGCGGCGGAGGCGGCTTGTGGGATTTCGCTGCCACCGCATGCCTGTTCCATGAAACCAGTGGCGTCGCCACCGATATCCACGGTGGCCCGCTGGATCTGAATCGTGCCGATTCCACCTTCATGAATCATCGAGGCGTGCTCTTCGCGACCAACGAGGCGCTGGCGAATCGGGTGCGAACGCTGCGTCGGGGTGAGAGCTGACGTGGTGGGACGACACGCGGCTCTTCTGGAAGGGCGGTCTGCGGGACCTCGTGGTCATTGCGCTCGTGCGCGCCTGGTTCGCGACTTCGAGAGAGGATTCGCCGTGGCAGCGGTGCAAGGTAGGGGCCCAACGCCCAAGACGTAACCCTTACGCTCGCCTATTCAACTCCCAAATTTGGGGTGTTTGTCGATAAACGCGCGATTAACCGAGCCGCCGGAGCGTCTACATGGCGTGAGCGACTTAACCCTTCGAACGATGATCCAACCATTGACCCTCTGGGTTCACGAGGTCGACAAGGCTCCAGACCGTGAAACACTGGGCTTGTGGCGCACCGATCAGCTGTTTGCGATGCTCGACGAATTCAGCACCGCCACCCTAGAACGCGTCGATGCCGAAGAGGAAGCCCAGTTCATCGTAGAACTGGTGGCGACCTCGGACCCCGATGTGGTCTCGTTGCATCTTCGTGAGTCAATCGTGATCATGGCTGCTCGACGGATCTCCGTGACTGCGGGCCTGGATCAGTGGGAAGCCATGGCCGCTCACTTCGCCACCCTGATCGACACCGCAGCAGAGTGCTACGCAGGCCCGCTGACTGCTGCCTGATCGACAGAAGATCGGTTTCTAGCCGATTCGGCTGGGTTCTTTGCGAGCGCCTCGTTCGCCTTGTTCGTGCCGACCGGAAAGAAGCTAGTGCCGCGCCTGGCAACGTTCGGGGTTCGGTCCGGCGAAACGACGTAAAGGTTGTCTGACGCGGCACTGGTGGTCACGCGCGGAAATGATGTAGCTGTCACGTCGCCCGAGTTCGCTGGAACCGCGCCGATCGCGCGGCCGTCGGACAGCACCAAGACTTCCGCAAGCGTGCACTAGCGCATCAGGATGATCTTGCCGATGTGGCCGCCGGCTTCGAGACGCTGATGCGCTTCCTCGGCCTCGTCCATTGGCAGCGCAGTATCGAGCACTGGCTTGATCGCCCCCGAAGCAACGTCGGCCCAGAACTGTGATTGCACCGCATCGCGGATGGCCCGCTTCTCCTCTGCCGTGCGAGCTCGCAGCGTGGTCGCAGTGAGCACCAACCGTTTCATCAGCACTGGACCGAAGTTGACGGTGGCCTCGAAGCCGTCTTGGTAGGCAATGTTGCAGATGCGACCGTTCAGGTTTGCGGCCATGATGTTGCGTTGGATGTAGTCGCCGCCGACCATGTCCAGAATGACGTCGGCGCCGCCGTTGGCTCCCACCACCTCGACGAAGTCCTGGCTGCGGTAGTTCACCGCGTGGGTCGCACCCAGGTCGGTGCACACTGCGACTTTCTCGTCGGAGCCAGCGGTGGCGAAGATCGTGCCCGCCCCGGCCGAGCGCGCCATCTGGATGGCCATGACTCCGATACCGCTGGTGCCACCGTGCACCAACAACGCTTCGCTTGGCTGCAGAGCACTGCGCATGAAGACGTTGGCCCAGACCGTCATCATGGCCTCGGGTAGGCAAGCAGCATGGGTGAAGTCCATGTTGTCGGCAATGGGGAAGACCGAACCGGCTTCGGCAGTGGCGTACTCGGCGTAGCCGCCGCCGCCGAGCAATGCACACACCCGGTCGCCGGTCGCCCACTCGCTGACATCGGTTCCGACTGCAGCGATCGTGCCGGCGACCTCGAGGCCGAGGATGTCCGATGCTCCCGGTGGCGGCGGATACAGACCAGCCCGTTGCATCAGGTCAGCCCGATTCAAACCAGCCGCCTTGACCTGGATCAGCACATCGGTCGGCCCGACCACTGGCTCGGGCACATCACCCAGCGAGAGTGGCGCGTCGGCATTGACTATCACGGCCTGCATTGGTGGTTCCTGATCGATGGATGACGAGGGGCATCGACCAGTCTGGCCTACAAGCGATGGCATGTCGCAATGAGGCAACCACGTGATCGCACCCTGACGTGGTTCTGTTGGCGTCTACAGGTCAGATGCTTCGCAGGTGCGGTTGGCAAGGCGAGTCCGTACCCCCTCAGCCCAGCGGCGGGGCCGGTCCCCGTAGCACTCGAGAATCGCATCGACACCTATAACGGTCCCTTTCGCGAGGCGACCGAGGACCGAAAGAGTGCCGCTGAGATCATGTTGTGCCGAGCGCACCGTGGCGTCATCACGCGTGTCTATGCCGAGTTTGTCGTGGACAGGCTGAATGGTCGAGTGGTGAAGAAGATCCGTGATCAGAGGCGAGGCAACGTCTTCGACCCTGGGACTGTCGAGAACCGAGTTGACCATTACCGAGGCGGTGACCGACTGCCCGCCCGAGGTGAGGGTCCATCCACGAGAATCGCAAACTATGTCTGGGTCTACGACAAAGTCGAGATGGAGAACGCCGGCCGAGGCGAGCGCACAAAGCTGACGAATGCTCTCGACGGGAGGTCCAAACGAGTAGCGCTTGACGCGCTCATCGAGCGCGATTGTGGCCGCCAGGGCGTCGTCGTTCAGACGGTTGTAGGAGAGACTGGCATAGATGGTGGGATGGCAATGACGCCAAACTTGGCCGACGCAGTAGTCGACGCTGAATGGCGAGCCTCCAGTGGCCATCGATACGAACTCGCTCAGCACGAGTTTTGGCGGTGTCGCGTGTGACGTGAGCGAGGGATGTGTGGTTTCAGAGTCGTCCAGCCAGTTACGTATGAGCGTTTCGACATCGCTCGTTGTCGTTGGCGCATCCGCATGCCGTTCAGGTAGGTCGGTGAACACGCGGGCGGCAATTGGCACCATCGCTTCGATGAGCAGCTCGGCATTGTCTGCGCTCTCTTGGGCATCTCGGCTTGAGAGAAAGCTTTCGAGTTGCTGCAACTCGTTGGAGGTGGGGGCAAACAGCGCATCAAGAGCCGGTGTTTGCGGCTTCGGACTCATCGGTAGTCCGTCGAGCGAGAATGCGACGAGGTTTAGATCGCAGCCTGGGCGTTGCCGATAGCGCAGTGGGCTGCCTTCTGTTTCTCTGGTGGAAAACTCGCCGACACTAAGAGCGAGCTTTCGCACGACGTCCATCATGGCGAGTCCATAACCTCGGATCGCGATTGTGGCCTCACCGCCGTGATTCTCTAGATAGTCCACGATGGGGGCTATCGGATAGGGATGCGCTCGCAGGAGTAGATGGCGGTGGTGCGCCACTGCCTCGTTCCATCCCGCGATTTGATCATCCGTTGTAGTTGGCTGGTGTCCAACGGTCAACAAGACTTCGTCGGCTGTCCATGACCGGCCCTGTGAATCCTCGATGCTCCATCGGCTACCAAGTTCGACCAGACGCTCGACACTCGTGTGGATGAGCGCAGCAACGCCGGCCTTCTCCAGCGGCAAGATTAGGCTGTCCGCCCGTGCGTTGAGGTACTCCCCCACGTGTGCACGAGGGGGGAATGAGTCGTCGATATCGGCGGGCCAGGGACTTTGCTCTAAGCCTGCCCACGAGTGATAGCTGGGAAATGGACCTACGAGCGTTCCATCGAAGTCGAGTTCGACACGAGACTCGAGTTCCAGCGCGCGCTCGCTTATGTTGATCCAATTGGTCTCAGGTTGATCTACGTCATACACGTGACCAGCACCGACGTGGGTCGCGTCATCGAACAGAATCAGCTTGACTTGGGGCGCCAACGGCGAGTCCCCGATGGCAGCGGTTAGACATTCGAGGGCGTAACTACCTCGCGGGCCCATCCCGACGATGGCGATGGTGTAGCTTTTCACGCTCAAGTGCCTTGGGTGGCGGACCTTGTGTGGATGACGCAGTGGATGATTCCGGTGCGCCGGTGGAACTGGAACTGGTTCGGTTGACCGTCAGACGTGCGCTGGCTGTGACCCGCCCATCTGAAGTGCCTGGTCAAGCCGGAGTCTCGGGGTCGCTTGGGTCGTTGACGTTGAATGGCTGCTCCTCGACGTCTAGGCCTCTCCCGGGAAGGGATGAATCTTGAGAGTCAGCCTTACTTTGCTCTTGATCGCCAGTGTCGTCGGCGGGGCCGTTGACGTTGAATGGCTGCTCCTCGACGTCTAGGTCTTTACTCGGACTGGCCTCATCGTCGGTTCTCTTGGTGCTCATACGGTTTCCTTTCGTTGCTGCGCATCGTAGTGCGGAGGATCCGCTGGTACAGGGTGCATGGCTTTGGCGATGCTGCCAACGCAGGAGGTAATCATCGCCTTCATTGTTGTGAGCTGGCACGACAACTGCTGTCTGCGTGGCCCGAGCTGCAATCGGCATAAGTGAGATTCGGGTCGACTTGACAGAGCCGTCGGATTCCTTTGCGCAGGATGCTGCCTGATTGCGGGACGTGGGAGCATGACACTTAGTACCCCCTGGGCCATGATCTGATACACCAGGTAGTCGACTCGGGGCTGGACCTCGCCTCTTCGAGCCGGCCGTGTGGAAAGAGAGATCCCGGGGTGGGCGACTGAGGCAGGTTGGTTACCAGTCTGCGCGACGTGCCTACCGAAAGCGTGCGTGTAGCAGATCGCCAAGCTTGTTGGATCAGCTGCTGGCTCTGCGGGTACATGACGATCGTGACGTCGAGTGCGGTGCCTGTCCATGTGGTTTGGTTCACGAGGAGATGTCGTCCTAACCGTGCCGGTAAGGAAGCAAGTCGCACGCATCGTACGCACCCCAGCAGAAGGCGCCGGAGTCATCGATGGCGCTGAGACGTCGAGGAAATCGCCCGCGAGACCGACGTCGTCACCGGAACTGCGACCGTCTCAGAGACCGTGCGCAAAGAGTTGGTTGACATCGACGGCGAGATCGATAACGGCTAGCCCAGGGCGGCGTCGCCGCACCATCGCCATTGGAAGCAGCCACCCTGCGACGAGTCACGTAACCACAGCCCATCGGGTCTTCACGCGCCACGTGCTCGACGATTGCAGCTCGAGCTTTGCACCCTGCATCGTTGGTCGTGCGGATCTGCAGCGACGGTTCTCGTCCGTACGCTGAGCCCGCTGAAAGGTCATCGCAAGATTGAGCTCTGGCCGATTTGAACACATCAGGCGGCACGCAAACGTCGTGCCAAATCGTGACCGCACCCACGTCAGTCCTGATTGGCGCCCTGGATGATATGTGAGAGCCCAGTGACGGCGAACAGTCGCTGCTGGAACTGTTGCGGAGCCAGTAAGACAAAGTTATTGCCGACGGTTATCACTGCTTTGCGCAGTCGCATGAGGGCTCCGATTGCGGCCGAGTCCATCATGGTCACGGCTTCGAGATCAACGGTCACCTGGTCTGGCGCAAGCGCGCCAACAGCGGAGGCCGCTGCGTCAAAGGTCGCTACGACCGAGCTGTCGAACTCTCCGCGCAGCACTAGCGCGACGGTGTTTGATGCGCTTGACGTTTCGGTGGTGACGTCAAACCGTTGAACGCTGCGTCGGCTCATAGGCTCGGCGATTGTGGGAACGGCAGCAGTACAGACGTGCCGCTCGAGGAGCTCTTGATGACAAGGTTCGGGCAAACGGCGCGTGCAATATTGAGCCCGAACCCCGACTCACCATCGGTGCTCCGGTCGACGTCGAGCGGGTCGAATCCGGTTCCATGGTCTCGTACTTCAATGCTCTGCCTGCCCACGGCGCTGTGGACCTGAAACTCAATTGGCTCGCTTGCTTCGGCTTCTCCGTGGGCAGCGATCGCGTTTGTGGCCACCTCGGTTACTGCACCGTAGTAGAGGGCCGTGGTGGTGTCATCGATGACAGGCAGCGCCCAGCGCAAGATAAGGCGCGCGTACGGAATCGCCTCGATCTCGGGAGGAATTCGTATGCGGAATCCGGTCAGGCCGTCGTTGGAATCGTTCATGTCTAGCTGTCCTCGTCTGTGCCGAGGACACGACGCATTTGCTCCAGCGCTCGGCCGAGGCGCCGATGAATCTGGGGTTGTGATGTTCCAAGACGGTCCGCCATCTGGCGTTGCGTGAGTTCTTCGTCGAACCGCAGCCTTAATAATTCGCGAGCGTCCTCGTCTAGTTGGATGGTCGCAGCTCTGACATCGATAACCGTGTCTATAGCCAACTCCACCTCTCGAGACTCGGGTACCTCTGCCGCCTGAATGGTAGTGAATCTTCCTGCGTGCGCACGCCATGCAGTGAGCACGTCATCAACCGAAAGGCCGGTGCGTTCGGCAATCTGGTGGGGCATCGGGCTCGCACCGAGAGTCTGTTCTAGTTCCTCGGTTGCTTGGAACGGCCCACGCGAGGGGTCATATCGGGCGGCGGCCGCAACAAGACCAACAGTTGCCGCCTGTTCCAGGTCCGGGTCAGGTTGCCCGGAGGTTGAGAACCGTCGCGAGAGCCGCAGCGCAATGTCTGAGCAGGACAACACGAGAGCATCTCGATCAGCCGCCGATAGTTCAGTCATGGTCACGCCGCGCTGTTGCCATTGATGAGACGACATGTGAGTGAGTGGCCTTCCAGGTGCACGTCACCGAACCCGAGACTCAGGATCTCGGTGCTCGCATCGGTGACGACGATCGGTCTTCCCGCGGTGTCAATTATTAGCCGTTGAGGTGCCGGTCGTAACTCTGCTGATACGACGGAGGCGGAGTTACTGTGCAGGACCTTCAAGAGCTCTCGCACAGCAAGATCGCTGAGATCGAGCTGAGCGACCGATGCTCCTTGCTGAGTCAGAGCCAAGTCGATAAGTGCGCTTAGAGCGTTATACACGGTCTGGAGTGAGGCCGGTTGATCGAACTCGACGGCTACGTAGCTGGGGCGATCGGCGTCGCTTGTCATGGCGAGGTGCACGCAATCATGACGGTCAGGTCGTCGTTCAGTTCGCCGCAGTAGTCAAGCACGGATTGGCCGATTTTGTGGGCGGCGAGAAGCGGGTGTGTGCTGGCATAGCGTAAAAGCGTGGCATTGACTCCTTCGTCGCCGAGGAAGTCGCCTCGCTGGTTGCGCGATTCGCTCGCCCCGTCGCTAAGCAAGCAGAGACGCTGACCTGACAGCAGCGGACCCAGCGTGTGGACGTGATAGCTGGTTGGTCCGTCGAGCCCAAGGGGCGGGTCGGCGGGGATATCAAGCGTGGCGAAGCCTTCAGTGGTGCTTCCTAACCGAGCGGGTTCATGACCGGCGTTCACCACGGCGATTCGATCGGGTGTGAGCTCAATCAGCGCCATCGTGACGAAGATGTCGCCGTCGTATTCTTCGATGAGCGCTCGGTCGGCGGCCTCGGCCTGGGCCGCCATTGACCCGCCGGCGCGACGGGTGTTACGTATCGCCGCGAGCGCGAGCGAGGCTGCGAGTGTGGCCGATACCCCGTGGCCCATTGCGTCCATCGACAGCATCGTCGCTACGCCTGACGGGGTCATTGCAATGTCGTACATGTCACCAGCAACCGAAGCAGCGGGCTCGAGCGTCGCCGCGATATGGAACGTGTCGAGTAGCGCACAGCGGACAGGTAGTTGATCCCACTGCAGCTGAGCCGCAACCGACATGTTGTCGGGGCGTCGCAGTTGCTCGATCTTGTCGAATACCAGCCGGTTGTGCGATAAGGCGGTGCCAGCCATGGCTGCGTGCACCGATGTGGACGGCTGCGTTGAAGGGTTGCGGGCCACAAGTAGTGGGAACGAGTGGTCAGGGAAGGCGATGTAGGTGTCGCCGTTGAAGATTGCGGGCTCACCTGTCAGCAGGGTGTTGAGCAGTCCGGGGTTGCTAAGGGTCTCGTCGTGGCTGTCGAGACGATGCAGAGACTTGAGGTCGTGGGAGACAACGAAGAGATTGTCGCTGCCCGTCATTTCGCGGCATTGGGCCAGCAAATCAGACAGCGTGGTCGTCCGATTGGCGACGCGTCGTGCGTCTTCTGCGGTCATGTCGTTTCCTGACTCTCTGGCTTGGTGATACGACACCACTGCTTGAACGTCGGGTATTTGTTCGTTGACCCTACATGGTCGCGTAGCTGGTCGGTAGGCGGTCGAAGCCACGGCCATGGGTACGACTCGACAGCAAAGTTCGAGCTCGACGCGAGACGCCGAAAGCCGGGCACCGGCGCAAACGTGACGGCGACAGTGGTGTCGGCGAGCACCTTCGCCGGGTCACCCAAGTAAAGGGCGAGTTCGCGGCGCCGAGAGAGCTCGCCCAGGGTTTCGGCCAAGAAAACGAGTCGCTTACCTGACAACTGAAGCCGACTCAGGAGTGGTTCGTCGAAGACAAAGACCGCTGGCAGGCGTGGATTCGCCGTGAGTGCGGGGTCGGTCACGCCGAGCGACTCTGCCGTGAGCCACACAGCATCGGCTGCGGAGCTGTGCGGCCCAGTAGTGGGACCGAAGGCTCGCGTCGGATCAATAACGTCAGGCAGTGCCACGGTAGCTCGCTTCTTGGTTCGGGCGTAGCCGGCGATGGGGCACGCATCAGCCAGCGTGCACGTGTCGCAGAACCGTGAGGCTCGCTTCTTGACTTGTTGACGCGCGAACCCGCCGGAGCGTGGCCGCGATGTCCCAGCCACCCACTGCCAGCCCATGCGGTTCGCCGCCCGGGACCCATCGAGCAGGTGGGCGAACATCTCGTCCTCGCCTGAGCGCATGTCTTTGCCAGCGCGGACGCAGTGCTGGCTGGCGAGCCACATTCGGGTCTGGTTGACGCACCAGCCATCTCGTTCGAGCTCGGCCACGGTGGCGTCCACGCAGCGCATTTCCCGCCACCATGCGGGGTGAGGCCATGGCTTTGTGGAGTGAGCGGGTTCGTGGCTTATTGGAGTGCGGGTCGCGCCGCCGTATATGGCGTACCACTGCCGTGCATGTTCTTGCCATAGCAGTTCGCCTTGATACCTGAAGCGGTCATAGCTTGGCGCATTCTCGGTGGCGTCCCACACCGTCTGTAGTGGCAGCAAGCCGTGTCGTATATAGGGCGACAGCTTGGATGCACCTCGCGTTGACGGCGGGTAGACCATGCTGCGGCTGCGGGCGTAGCCCGAGATGTCGAGAGATGAGAGCGCCGAGTCAGCAGCCTCTTGTCCACCCCGGAATGCGGGACTTGCAGCGGGGTCATCTCGGCATAGATGGCCCAGGTGCTCGCGAACCCATGTGACCGCCCCGTCGGTGCCGCTAGGAATAGCGGGTAGGGCATCGGGCCCAATCGCTTCGGTTGTGATCATTGCGCACCCGGCGGGTCGTAGTCGTACACCATCGCAGGGAGGTACCCAAACCTTCGGGTAATGATACGCAACGCGACGATTCGCTCGGCGTCGCCAAGCCCCTGACTGACGCCTGATTGACAGAAGATCGGGTGGCGGCACGAGACCTTGAGTAGATGGCTCATGGCCGATCCTGCTGCATGTCTGGTCGACGTGAGACGCGCCTGGCACCGGTTCGTGTGTCAGGGTTTTGCCATGAGCGCTGCCACTCCCCCGTCATCGGCCGATACCGAACCGTGGCAATGTCGCCACATTCGGCTCTCGAATCCGGCCGGCCCGGGGGCACCCGATGTACCCCGACTGCTCCGAGCCGTTGCTGATCTGCTCGACCGGATCGGTGACGACATCGAAGTCCTCGACCTGGGCCTACGACAGGACCAACATCGCGACGGGCCATGGACCGCGATGAATATCTACTACCGACGGGGCCTACCTCGTCGATCCCGTCCCGCCTTCGACGAGTGACGCACCCGCTCGCAGATCAGGACGATCCTGCCGATGTGGCCGCCGCTTCGAGACGCTGACGCGCTTCCTCGGCTTGGTCCATTGGCAGCGCAGCATCGAGCACTGGCGTGATCGCCCCCGAAGCAACGTCGGCCCAGAACTGTGATTGCACCGCATCACGGATGGCCCGCGTCTCCTCTGCCGTGCAGGCTCGCAGTCCTGGCTGCGATAGTTCACCGCGTGCGTGGCCCCCAGCTCGGTGCGCACTGCGGTTTGTCGTCGGAGCCGGTGGTGGCGAAGATCGCGCCCGCCCCGGCCGAGCGCGCCATCTGGATGGCCATGAATCCGATGCCGCTGGTGCCACCGTGCACTCGCAATGAGGCAACTAGAAGTGCTTCCAGCTTCGTTCTAGCTGTGCGACCGCAGTGTCCAGATCCACACCGAGCTGTCGAGCAGCGATGACATAGCTATCCGCAGACTCGGCCAGGGTGGCTCGCACCTCCAACGCCACTTCCTGGGTTGCAGCAGTCTCTGACCGCAGAATCGGCCTCGTCAAGAAGGCTCTATTCGAACATGGGTAACTTCGCGCGGCCGCCGCAACCCAACCAATTGTCGCCGACGTCGGATCACCGCGTCCTCGAAGAAGCTTGATCGTGGTGACTCGGCGATTTGAGATCTCAGTGCGCCGGGTCGCGGTGTACCCGTTCGATGCGTAGCTCGAAGCCGTCGGCTTTTCCCTGGTCGGACAGTGGCGCTGACCAATGCTGATCGACTTGCCACAGCACGACCTGTACTTCGTCGAGCCACTCTCCCACCTGCAGCGCATCATTGATCCGTTTGCGGACAAACTGGGCCTCGGACAGCGACGCAAGATCGACGCCTACAGTCATGGGATTGTGCGTGTCGGCCACGGTGCGTGCGATCTCCAACGATGCCGCGACTGCCTCGCCGGTGATGGTGTCGAGGTTGCGATGTGCTTCACGCTCGCGTTGCTTGCGTGCCTTGCGCCGAGCCTTTTTGCGTTGCTGCTTGTTCAGCAAGCTGTCGCCATTGGTCACCAGCCCAGCCTACGGGTGTGACTGCTGGCCCAGTCCTAGGCCAGTGAGGGCGGAACGATGCCGCGTTCAGTCAGTACCTGCTTTGCCATCGCGACTGTCTCGATGCGCATTCGGACATAGTCGTCGAACACTCTGGCCTGTTCGCCGAGTTCGGCTCTGACCTGCTTGGTACGAGCGATGTAGAACGTCTCTTTGAGCTTCGTTTCCTGCTGACACCGCACATCGGCCACGGCGACGTCCCGCTCCCGCTGTGCACCATTACCGCCACCGAAGGCATATTGGCGTGCCAACGTGTTGGGTGTGTCGGCTTCGGCTCCTGTGGCCTCACGAATGCAGTCCTGCCAATCGACCAATGCGGCGGCCAGCTGCGGGTCGGTGCGGAAGCGCTCACCCTGCGTGCCGTCGGCGCCGAACTGCAGTATCTCGTCGAATTCGATCTCTTTGGACTGGTAGTCGCCCAGTTGCGATTCGGCAAATCCTTGGCAGTCCCTGAGCGCAGCAGAGTCCGACTCTCGCGCCTCGGGCGTCAGTGCCTGCCACGCCACGGCCTGACTCGGTGAGCCGGCACCGCCCCACCGGTGGTCTTGGTAGCCAAGGAGTCGCGCCGCGCCTTCTGTGCCGATTCCCAAAATGCCGTGAGGTTGCCAGGACCCGACTACCTCGATGCGCTCCTGGTCGGTGGGCGACACGTAGTTGAAGCCTTGGTCTTCCATGCATTCGCCCACGAGTTCTGAATAGGCCAACAGCACGGCCAGCGAGTCTTGCGGTGTGCGCCAATCACCGGTAGCTGGCACATCGTCTGGCAACGGCAACGGGCCATCGGCGCGCTCGGCCCCATCCGACGGGTCTGGTGGCTGCTGCGCGAAGTCGCCGGTCTCGACCTGCTGGACCGCATCACGTTGCGCCAACGCCACGCCTGCGATCAAAATGACCACTGCGGCCGCAGCAGCAAACCAGGTGGTGCGAAGACCGGGGCCACGACGCCCCTGCGCAGGCGACCCGGTTCGGGCGCTAGACGACGGATCGACCGCATCCGCGTAGTGGCGTAGTTGCTCTTCGATACTGATTTTCTGGGTCATCACATAGCCTCCATGGATCCGTCGTCGCCCTTGAGGGCTTCTCGTAGCGCAGCCAATGCTCGTGTCACGTGGGTGCCCACGGTCGAGGTGCCGATTTCCAGCGCTTCGGCCACTTCGCTGTAGCTCCACTCGCACGCATGGACCAGCCATACCGCGGCCCGCTGACGCTCGGGCAGGGCCATGAGCGCAGGCACTAGGCCGGGTTCGACTTCTGGCATCAGTGCGGGTGGTACCCGAGGCAAGATCGGCGTCTTACGAGCCTCCGACCGGGTCAGCGCAACCCGGTAGAGATACCCGACCGGGTTCTCGATGTCGATGATGCGATCGCCGTGCTCCCAGCCCCAGGCGATCGCTTCGGACGCTGCATCTTCTGCTCCGGCTACACCGCGGACGGCTAGCAGCGCCCGGACCAAACGCGGGCGCGCCGCCACGAGAAGGTCTTCCAGTTGCTGTTGCTCTGGATCTGATTGGAGCAAGGATCTCACAGTAATGAAACGTCCGAGCGTCCCGGTCGCGCTACATCACTCCAAAGAAAGTTGTCGAGCGGTAACGTCGGCGACCGATGCAGGTTCCTATTCGGCTGGCGGCCGCGCTCTCACCGTCGCGGTCGATCGGCACCCTGTTGGCGCTCGGCTACGCGACCGTGATTTTCATCTCGACGCCGTTCCTGATCTCGCCCATTGGTGAGCACTACGACGTCGGGCTGACGATTTCGTCGCTCATCGGCGTGTTGCAGTTGGCAGGCTTTGCGTTGGGTTCATGGGGTTCGGGCCGCTGGCTGAAGCCGACTCGCTCGGTGCTCGTCGTGGCGCTCATTGCCGCCGCAATCGCCAACGCCATCTCGGCGACACTACCGCCGCTCGCCGTGTTGCTTGCGGCCCGGGCCGCTGGGGGATTCGGGCTCGGCGCCATCTCCTGGTTTGCATGGTCGAACGCTTTTGGTCGATCGGCGTCGATGTCTCGGGTCGCGCTCGTTGGGCCGATGTTCGGCGTGGTGGCCACGCCCGCGGTCGCCGTGCTGGTCGATCGTCAAGGTATGCGAGCATTGTTTCTGGCACTGGCCATCGTTGCCGTCGTCCCGTTGGTCTTCTCGGCCACGGTTGCACCGGCTGCTCAGGTCGAGCGCCTCGCTCGAAAGGCCGCATTGCCAACGGCGAAGATCGTGCTGATAGCGCTCACGTTGTTCAGTTTGGGCGGTTCGGCCGTCTACGCATTCGGTGTCACCATTGCGGCGAACGAACTCGGGCTCTCGGCGAGCTCAGCCGCCATCGCGTACACCGCAAACGCCATCGTGAGTATCCCATCGGCGGGGTGGCGAGGGCGCCGCACGATCCCGAGCCCGTGGATGGCGCTGACCGGCGTGTCGGCATTCTTGGTCGCGACCGCGTTCACCACTCCCTTGTTCTTCGCAGGGGTGATCATGTGGGGCTTCTTCTACTGGATGGCAATTCCGGGCGTCTTCGACGTGCTTGCAGCCGCATCGGCGCATCCGGCAGAACGAGCGGGAGATGCGCAGGCCATGATGGCGGTTGGCCGATTGATCGGCCCATTCCTGGGCGGTCTGCTGCTCGACGGCCCGGGCTCGCTGGCCTTGGCGATCTTCGGCAGCGCTCTCATGTGCGTCGCTGCGCTGGCGGTCTTCAAGGTCCGCAAAATCACGCCGACCCCAGTCGTAACCTGAACCGATGACCAGCGACTACCCGCTCGACGTGATCCTGGGCTGAAATCACTCTGCGCACAATTGGGCGCCGTGACCTGAGCGATGGTGCGAGACTGGCACCATGTTCACTCCGTTGAGAACCGAGCGCTTGCTGCTGCGCCCTGCACGCGAATCGGATATCGATGCTCTCTACGACCGGCGTGCCGATCCCCGGATCTCGGACTGGCAGGACTGGCCTATGCCGTATTCACGCGAGCGGGCCGAGTCTCCGGTCAGGCACACCATGTCGCTCGACAGCCCGCCCGACAATGGTGGGTGGATGCTCACCATTGCCGACCTGCACGACTCGGTGGTCTACGGCGACATGACCATGTTTCTCGAAGACGACGGGCGCACGTCTGGTGTCGGGTATTCGATATCGCACGAGTACTGGGGTCAGGGATTCGCCAGCGAATCGCTTGCTGCGGTCGTCGCCTGGTTGTTCGACGTCAAGGAGGTGTCGCGGATCTATGCCCAGCTCGATCCTGACAACCATCGATCAGCGCGGGTGCTGGAGACGTGCGGCTTCGTTTTCGAGGGTGAGACCAAGAACTCGTGCTGGATCGAAGACAGCGTCGAAGACGATCGGGTCTACGGCCTCACGCCGGCTCTTCGAACCGAGTGGAACGAGCGCCTGCGCACGCCGGCGAACACGGTGGAACTCGTGGAGCCGTACCCGAATGGGTTACGACGCGTGATCGAACTGAGCACCCACAAGTCGCAAGAGCGAATGGTGGCCCCGATCGCCGTGTCCCTTGCCCAGGTCGCCGTGCCTCCGTTCCAGGATGGCGTTGCGGGCAAGCCTGGTGACCCGCGACGTGTGCTATGGCCCCGCATCGTTCATGCCGATGGCGAACCGGTCGGATTTGTCATGTTGGAAGAGCCCACCGCGGCCAATCCCGAAGCGTTCTTGTGGCGGCTGTTGATCGACAGGCTCCATCAGCGCCGGGGAATCGGACAGCGAGTGGTCCAGGCGGTCATCGACCAAGCAGTGGCGTGGGACTGCAAGGCTATTGGTGTGTCGTGGGTACCCGGCGTGGGGTCACCCGAGCCTCTGTACCTTGCCATGGGTTTCGAGCCGACCGGAGAGATCGACGACGGTGAGGTCGTCGCCCGCCGCGTGCTGTGATCTCATTCAGATGTTCGTGACTTCTGGATCATTCCAGAAGTCTTCGAGCTCCACGCCGAGCCCGTCGACGGTGCGATTGCACCAGGCGAAGAAGCCGGTGATTTGATTGATGTCCAGGATGCCGGAGTCACTGAACCCAGCATCTCGCAACGCGTCGATGTCGCTTTTGGTCGACTGCGCCGGGGTGAGCGTGAGCTTGGCCACATAGTCGAGCATGGCTCGATCGGCCTCGGATAGCTCGGCGGTGCGGTAGTCGGACTTGATGGCGTCGACGATCGTCTGGTCCTGGATCTCTCGGAGAAGACCTTCTCCGTGGTGCTGCACTCAATAGTGGCACTCGTTGAGTTGGGACACCGTGACGGCGATCATCTCCTTCTGGCCGAGCGAGAGTTCGCTGTGGCCATGCATCACGCCGTTGTAGAACGTCATGAGCGCACGCAGCGCCGACTGGTTCAGGCTGTGGGCTTTGATGATGTTGTCGACGCCGCCCCAACTGCGCTTGTTGCCGTCGTAGTACTTCTTGACGACACCAGTGGCTTCGTCCTCGCTGATCGTCTTGATCCACGTCATGTCAGTCGGCGATCCAGCTGCCGTGGAAACCAAATGGCACCCGTTGGGGAAGCTGCACGGTGGCTACCGGAGCAGCCGCCACATCGGTGGCGTCGAGCACGACGAAGTTGCTGGAATCGGTGGGCTTGTCGTAGACGTAGCTCAATAGCCAACCGTCGTCTTCAGCGGTCGCTCCGTGGCGCGGCACGAATACCGCCTCGCCGGGAATCTGGGTGTCGCCGAAGTCATGGGCGATCGATGTTCCCGTATCCAAGTCGTATTTGACCAGCGACGAGCTCTTCTCCTCGAACGATGCAACGGCGTAGCCAAATCGGTTCGGTAGCCCCACCAGAGATTCGGCGATGCGGGGAAACTCGACTGCACGATCGTCGAGGCCACGCTCGGCCACAGTGCCTTTTGCCATATCAAACGTCCAGCGGTGCAGAGCAGCGTCGTTCTGAAAGTTGGTGTTCTGGCGCCACAGTTCGGGGTACCTCGCCGTGTCCATCACAATGTGGCCTTCGGCGTCTTCGAATGAGTTCATGGGGTGGAACACGTAACACGGGTCGACATCGAACCAGTTCACGTCGGCGCTGTCGAACGTCGTATCTCCCGTGCTGCGCGGCATGACGCCGACCCGCGCTGGATACTCGTCTTCCCACCGGTACGGCATGCCACCCTGCATGGCCAGCTCGAAATCGAAGATCACGGGTAGGTCCATGAAGATCACATGGTTCTCGGTGATCGAGAAGTCGTGCATCATGGTCGGCCCGGTCACGTCGATGGTCTCGGACTGCACCAACTCGCCGGACGCAGACACCCGGTTGTAGGTCAGGTACGGCTCGGCAAAGGAGTACCCGAAGAAGTGAAGCTCGCCGGTGAGCGGACAGAGCTTGGGATGGGCCGTCATGGCACTCTCGAGCTTGCCGTCATAGTCGTACACACCGATTGTTTCGAGCTCGGGTGACAGCTCGCACGGGAAGCTGGACTCGACCAGCGCCAGGATCTTGCCGGCATGACCAATGATGTGGGTGTTGTTGACGCCGATGGTTCGATCGACGCTGCCGTCGTTGCCGATCATCTGGGCTTTGGGTTCGTTGAGGGCTCGTGTCTGCACCCAGCGATTGCGGTACCACTGCGCTGTGCCGTCGCGCAGTTCGATGCCGTGGATCATGCCATCACCTGCGAACCAGTGCGGCGACCAACCGCTCTGGGGGTTGGCGCCGTTGCGTAGGTAGCGACCCGACAGCTCTTTCGGAATCGAGCCAGTGAGGGTGAGATCGAATGCGGTCACTTCTTCTTGTACAGGCGCATAGTTACCCCGTAGGTGAAACGGGGTCTTGGTCTCGGCGGTGTCGGTCATGACACCATCGTAGTTAGGGGCGCACCCGTCGACCCGGGTCGGGGCGAAACCAACAGATGGCGCGGCCGCGTCATCAGGCTCACGGCCGTAAGTCGTAGATGATTCGCAAAGCGCCATTGGCATAGGCGGTGGTGTCACTGACTCGCATGGGCGCAGCGAAGCCGTCGGCGAACAGCGGAATGCCGGCGCCGATGGCTTCTGGCATGACCGTCATGTCAAGGGTGTCGATGGCATTGCCGATCAGGCCGTCGGTTATGACTCGACCACCGCCGAAGACCCACAGCCGCTTTGGAGTGGAAGCGGCGAAAGCGGTGATTGCCTGGGCCGTCGGCGCCGACGAGAACTGCACGTCGGCGCCATCTGGCACTGGTAGCTCCCTGCGGCTGGTGAGCACCATGGTCGGGTAGGCCGACCATTGCCAACCCCACTCGACTGCCTGAAGGTACGAGCTGCTACCCATGATGATGGCGCCGACACCTTCAAGGAACGCGTCGAAGTCGAACTCGGTGATCGGGTATTTCTCAAGGTAGTCCACGTCGCCGTTCTCGCGAGCGACGTAGCCGTCGAGGGTCACCGCCAGGCTGGCGACGATGTCGTCGACCCCAACGGTTGGATTGGCTTGGTTCATGGGCCCACCTCGGTCTCGCTCTGGTCAGTCGCCGAATGCATGACTGCATCGCCAACGCTGATGGTTCCCGAATTCAACAGGCGAAAAATCGTGCCTGCACGCCTGCGCAGCGCCGTCTTGGCGCCGACCCCGATGTCGTCGTCGAGCAGTTTGCACGGCGCGGCAATGCGTACGACTTCGAGCAGTACGTTGTTGACCAACACGTGTTCGCCGGGTCTGGTCGGTATGTCGAAGCCCGCCACGGTGATATTGCGCCGGGTCAGGTCGTGGCCGATCGGCGCCGCGAATACGTGGGCTGCCTCGGCGAGATCTTCGAATGACTGCACGCTGACATGACGGTGTCTGGTGCCGTGGTAGCGGTCGCCGACCAGGCCCTTGCCTGCTTCGGCCCGCACGGTACTCACCGACTTCATGGGGATCTTGCGAGCCGGTGAGATGTAGATCGCCTGCACCACTCCCCTGGTTTCGCTGGTCATACCGGCCACCAGGTCTCGGCCATGACCCGCTGGCCGCCACCGAACTTGAGATGGAGCCGTAGGGCCAACCGACGCAGCGGCGAGTCGGCCAGGCGTAGCCATGCCCGGTTGCGACGTCGGGTGTAGTCACGGGTGTAGGGGCACACTCGCACGCACACCGAGCAGTCGCTGTTGATCTTGGACCAGTACGAGAAGCACTTCTCGCCGTCGATGCTCCACTTGCGGATGCCCTTGATGTTCGACTTGTTGTGGCGTTGCGTCGAAGGCGTGTTGTCGGGGATGGCGCGGCCGGGGCATGCCTTGGAACACGCATTGCAGATGTTGCACATCTTGGCCACGCCGAACTCGATCGGCCGGTCCGTGGCAAGAGGCATATCGGTGAAGATCTTGCCGAACCGCACGCTGGTTCCGAACTCGGGCGTGATCACCAAACCGTGCTTGCCGTACTCGCCCAGGCCAGCCTTGATGGCATAGGGGATGGCGAGCGCCGTGTCGTTCATCGACGCAATCGCCGTGTAGCCCAGATTGCGAATGAACTGCGCAACCGTGAGCAACACCACAGCATCTTGGGAATACCCCATGCCGGTGGCGGCCCCGCTGAGCGCCGAGGGCGCCGTATCGATCAGCCGTTCGTCCATGGCCTGACCAATCACGATGACCTTGTCGACTTCGGGCGGCAAAGGGTTTTCCTTGGCACCTTCGGTGCTGGCCGAGAACCGCTTGGTGTAGGTCCAACGTACGTCGTAATCGGTCACGCCGACCAGGTCAGCGCCTGCGGTCGAGGCTGCGTGTTTGAGCAGTTTGGTCGCTTCGTCTGCGGTGCCGCAATCCAGGCGTTCTTCGGCGCCATCGCGCAGCATCGACAGCGGATCCAGGAAGCCGTCTCGTCGGTCGTTGTCCTCGTACATCTCGGCGAATACATCGGCGACATGCCATGTGGCATTCCGGAAGGCATAGTCGAGTTGGCGGAATCCTTTGCCTGCACGCCAGTTGGCCAGCGGTCGACGGTAGGTGCTGTAGAACCGGTCGGCTTTCTCGTCGCGCAGTTCGGTATTGGAACGTGAGCGACTGAAGACATCGTCGACCTGGCTGAACCGTTCGAAGTCGCCCTGCACGACAAAGCTGGCGCTGCGGTCAGGGGTCTGAGGAGGTACCGCACAGGATCCTGCATAGAAATGGTGTCTTAATCGCGCGCGCTGTGTCCTGGAGCTTTTATCTGGGGTCTAGCTGAACTCTCTGAACGCAAATTTTAGGCCCTCGGCGAATCGCCGAGGGCCTAAGTGATTGGGCGTCCTAGGGAGGACTATGACCCGGGCCTGTCAAGGAGCGTGCCGTTTCCGGGTGTGCCAAGGATGGCCCAGTCGGCGAGCGCAGCGAGAGCAGCGGGTGAAGCTAGGTCGTTCGTTCCGAGGTTGTCGATCCCAACGCCTGGCAATGTGTAGAGGGCTCCGTCGTCAGCGATGCGTCCTGCGAGAACGTATACCTGACCTTGCTGGAGAAGCTGCTGGCCTTCGATCAGAAAGGTTTCGCCATCGATGATGCCACCTTCTTGGCGAATCATGATTGTGGCGCCTGGATCGAAGTTGTCCGACAGGGTCGAACCCACGACTGCTTCATAGTCTGTGACCGGCAGCCGGTCTTGTTCGCTGGAGATACCAGCGTTAACGATCCCAACGACTGCAATTTCGTCGGCAAAGGCAAGCGTGGCTTCTGCGTTGTCCGGGGAGAAGGCGTAGTCGACCTCGATGGTCGTGATGTTCGGTGATGCGGTATCGGCTTCGGAACCGCATGCTCCGAGGATAAGCGTGGCACTGAGCGCAGCTGCAAGAAGCTTCGATGTGTTGGTTCGGGTTTTCATGGTTTCCTCTCTGTTTGGTCTGGTCGTACTTCTAAGATTCGTCGTTGCGCTCATTTAGCACCACTGGCTGTCGTAGTCGCTGATGTCGTGGGCACCGAGACTGGTCTGGGCGATGATGCCTTGTCGCATAACCGAGTTGGCGATCGTTGTGTGTCCGAAGCGAAGTGCGTGACCGAGCTCGTGGATTGCGGTCTTCTTTCGCTCGTCAGCCGACATCTGATTGAACCAGTGATTGTTGAAGTTGATTAGGTCGGCGCCGGTGCGCGCTGACCAGTAAGCGTGGGTGCTCGTGCTTGAGTTCGTATAGTCGTCAAACTCGAGGTCCGTGACGGTGTTCCAAGCGTCATGAGCGATGTTCACACAGCCTTGGGCGTCCCACACGCTGATTGCGTGGTTCATTTCGGTATCCCAGCTCGTGTGGTCCTCGTATCGGATTTCGCTACCGTCGACCGAGTCATTACCTAAATCTGGGCGCTCACATCACCGGCCGCCGGGCCAACGAGGAGCATCAGCGCAGAGATGACAGCGACCAACACGAGTCGAAACGGGCGAATTCGTGGGGTAGCGCGCTCGAACGAGTCGACGCGGTAGCTACTGGGTCTTGCGGTTTTCTTAGCGATGAATTGGTATCCATCAGTGTCTTTCCTTTCTTTGGTTTCAGTGAAGGAATACCCAGCAACCAGGACTTCTAAACATCGCTAGTACCGAAAACGTTCCTTTTTGTTACATCACCGGTTTGCGGTCGAATCGGGTTGAAATCACGTAACAAAACTCATGCTCATAACCAAAGTACCAATTGAAGGCGCAGTGCACCTTTTTGGTACTTTCGGTGGATGGGTGACCTTTTGGGCTATGCACGAGTGTCGACACAGGACCAGACGCTGGAGTTGCAGGTCGACGCGCTCGAGGCAGTTGGTTGTCATCGGGTGTTCACCGAGCACGCGTCGGGGACTGCGGATGATCGAGTCGAGTTGGCGAACTTGTTTGATCATGTCCGGCCGGGTGACACGGTTGTGGTGTGGCGCTTGGATCGGCTGGGCCGATCGTTGCGGCATCTGATTGACACGGTGAACGCGCTGGCGGATCGACAGGTCGGTTTTCGCAGTATTAGCGAGAACATCGATACGACGACGTCGGGCGGCAAACTCATCTTCCACATCTTTGGGGCGCTGGCGGAGTTCGAACGCGAACTCATCCGGGAGCGCACAAACGCCGGGCTCACTGCGGCACGGGCTCGGGGCCGTGTTGGTGGTCGGCCATCGGTTATGACCAAGGCGAAGACCGATGAGGCTCGGCGAATGTATGACTCGGGTGACTACACGTGGGAGGAGATAGCCGAGATGTTTGGGGTGAGCCGTATGACGGTGTATCGCCATGTCGTCAAGAGCCGCGATGATGCGCACTGACCAACCGCCGGCACGATCGCCTTACGCCGCGTTCCCGGACGTGATTGAGCGGGACTGGCTCGGGCGGTGGTGTCATCTCAGCCGGGCTGATCTTGACCTGGTTGATCGCCGTCGAAGCCATGCGACTCGGCTTGGGTTCGCTGTGCAGCTGGTGACGGTGCGTGCGATTGGTTCGTTCTTGTCTAACCCGGCGATGTCCCGGACGTGTTGGTGCGGTCGGTGGCTGAGCAGATCAACGTTCGTGATGTCGGTGTTCTGGCGGGCTATGGCAAGTTGCCGGCTCGGTTGCATCACGTGAGCGAGATTCGTGAGCGCTACGGCTACCAAGACTTCACCGACCCATTCGTGCAGTCTCGGATCGAGCGTTGGCTGTATCGCATCGTGTGGTCAAGCGATATCGGGCCGTCCGCGCTGTTTGCTGCTGCCCATCGCAGGCTGCTCGCCGATCGAATCGTGCTGCCAGGTGAACAGGTTCTGCAACGGCTCATCGCCCGGCTACGTGAGCGGGCAACAACCCGGCTATGGACTCGACTGGTCGGGCTAGCGACCGGCGAAACGATTGAGTCGCTTGAGGGACTGCTGGTTGTGCCGACTGGTCAACGGCGCACTGGCCTGGACCAGATCCGCCGCTCGCCCGTAAGTCCGACTGTCGATGGTCTTGTTCGGGCACTCAAACGACTCGAGACAATCCGGTCACTCGGTGTTGGTCACCTCGATATGTCACGACTGCCCTCAGGTCGGGTCGCAGCGCTCGCCCGTTATGGCGAGGACGCGTGGGTGAGCCAGCTACTCGATCACAAACAGCTTCGTCGCCGGGCAGTCCTGGTGGCACTTGGCGAATCGTTGGCTCGAAGCGCCCGAGACGATGTTGTTGATGTCTTCGACATTGTGTTCGCAGACATGCAACGCAACGCCAAGACCCGGGGTCAGAAACGCCGAGTCGCTGAACTGCGAACCTATGACAAAGCGGTCGGCGAGATACACATCGCCATTGGCCAGCTCCTTCACGCTCTCGACGACCGTGATCAACTTGATGAGGTGATCGACAGTTTCAGGGCGGACCAGCAACGCTTGGTGGCAGCGATGGCCACCGTTGAGGATCTGATGCGTTCACCGTCGGACCCGTATCACGACCGTCTTATCGCTTCGTACTCCCAGATTCGGCGTTTTCTACCGGGTTTGATTGCAGCGATCGACTTCGAATCAACCGAAAGCTCAGCCCCAGTGCTGGCTGCACTCGTCTCGCTTGAGCAGTGGTTCGATGAACAGCCCCGTGCCACGACCAAACCCGTCGACGAGCTACCAAACGAGGTCATCACCACCAGCTGGGAAGCGCACGTCATCACCGACACCGGAGCTGTGAACCGTGCCGCCTACACCTGCTGCGTTCTCGACGGACTACGCCGAGGGCTACGGCGACGCGATATCTACACGCCGAACAGCATCCGGTGGGGCGACCCGAGAGCCGAACTCATCGACCCTGACCTTTGGGATCAACAACGAGACCAGGCATGTGCCGGGCTCGCCCTGGATCCGGACCCTGCCAACGTGATCAGCCGGCTATCACAAGCACTCGACGGGGCGTGGCGGCGCCTTGGCGATGGCATGGACACCAACCCTGACTTCAAGATCGAGCACCGAGACGGTCAAGACCGCATCGTCATCACACCCCTCGATGCCATTGATGAACCAGCGTCACTGATTGATCTGCGAGACAACGTCGACGCTCTGAAACCCGAAGTCGAGATCGCCGACGTCCCGCTCGAGGTGGACGGCTGGACCGGCTACCTCGACGAATACACCCACATCAGCGGCGCCCAAACCCGCACCGACCGACTCAAAGAATCAATCGCCGCGCTGCTTGTCTCCGAAGCCTGCAACATCGGACTCACACCCGTCGTTGATGAGCACTATCCGCCACTGAGTCGAGACCGCCTCAACTGGGTCGCCCAGAACTACCTCCGATCAGACACCCACGCCCGAGCCAGCACAAGACTCTTCGACTACCACGCCGAACTCCCACTCGCACAAGAAGCATGGGGCGGCGGCGAAATGGCATCCGCCGACGGCATGCGAATGGTCATACCCGTCTCAACCGTGCACGCCGGATACAACCCGCGCTACTTCGGACGCCAACGCGGATCCACCCTCTACACATGGATGGCCGACACCCACTCATCGTTTCACCAAACCCTCATCCCCGGCACCCACCGAGACAGCCTCTACGCCCTCGACGGGCTCCTCGCCAACCCAACCAGCGTCAAACCCGAAACCGTGTCAACCGACACCGCTGGCGCATCCGAAATCGTGTTCGCCCTCTCCTGGGCTCTCGGCTACCGGTTCGCCCCACGGCTCGCTGACCTCGCCGATCACCGACTCTGGCGCATCGACGCAAAGGCCGACTACGGGCAACTGAACGGCCTGGCCCGCAACAAGATCAACACCGGACTCATCGCCAGCCAATGGGACCAAATCTGTCGGCTCACCGCCTCGCTTGAAGCGCGCACCGTCACGCCATCATCGATCCTGCGAACACTGCAAAGATCCCACAACCCATCCATGCTGGCCCGGGCCATCGGCGAACTCGGACGCGTCATCAAGACACTCCACATACTCAACTACTGCCACGACCCCACCTACCGGCGAGACATCGGCCGAGTTCTCAACCGCGGCGAAAACCGAAACCGACTCGCCCGCGACGTCTTCCACGGCATGCTCGGACAACTCCGCCAGAGATACCAAACCGGCCAAGAAAACCAACTCGGCGCACTCGGTCTCATGGTCAACATCATCGTCCTCTGGCAAACCGTCTACACCCAACACGCCCTCGACCACCTCGCCGACAACGGCTACCCAATCAAACCCGCCGACGTCGCCCGACTCTCACCACTCGGCCACGAAACCATCAACCTCAAAGGCCGGTACCGCACCACCACCAAACCACCAACCCAAGGCCTACGACCCCTCAGAACTGGCCGATAACGCCAGCCCTATGATCCTGCGCCGTTCCTCCTCAGACCCCGGTCACTGTCATCGACGGCCACGCGGACGGGAATGCGCGTTCGTGCTCGCCGGGCAGCGTCGTTGCGTCCGGTGTGCATGGGCGTCAGTGACCCATGGTCACGCCGAGGATGAATGCACCGAGCGCACCGGCAAATCCGAGTGCTCCGGTGATGCCACGGATTGCTGGCTTGTCGGTCGACTGGTGCATGGCTGCAGCCACGCCGGTGATCACGACCAAGATCATCTTGATGCCGAACACTGCGTTGTAGCCGGTCGTCACGTCGCTGAGATCGACCGCCAGGATGTTCCAGATACCAGTCACGATGGTCAGCGCGAACGCAGGCCAGGCCACCTTGCCGAACGCCGCTGCCACCGTCTTGGGGGCATCGCCACCGAGCTTGCGCAGTGCAGGCAGCAGTCCCAGCATCACGATCTGCCCACCCAGCCACACGCTGACACCGAGCAGATGCAAGATGGTCCGCAGTTGGTCGGCCCCGAAATCGATCCCTGTCATTCAGCCAGTCAACCACCGCCAAGACGGAACCGCAGAGGTTTCTGAACCGATCGGCGCAAATAGTCGCTCAAACGGTTCAGAACCGTCAAGAAAACACGACGGTGCGATCGAAGACGAGAAAAACCTTGTCCTCGACATGGGCTTTGACGGCGGCCGAGAGCACGTCGCGCTCGATGTCGCGACCGACGATGACCATCTCTTCGGGAGTATCCAAGTGGCTGACGGGCCTCACGTCTTGGGCAATGATGGGGCCCTCGTCCAGGTCGGCGGTGACGTAATGCGCCGTGGCGCCGATCAGCTTGACACCCCGATCCCATGCCTGGTGATACGGCTTGGCGCCTTTGAAGCCGGGCAGGAATGAGTGGTGGATGTTGATGATGCGGCCGCTGAGTTGCTGACAGAACTCGTCACCCAGGATCTGCATGTAGCGGGCCAGCACCACCAACCCGACATCGTTGTCGGCCACGATCTGGAGCAACTCGGCTTCGGCCTGCGGTTTGGTGTCTGGAGTCACCGGGATGTGGTGATACGGGATACCCGACCGCTCGGCGACCGGTGCCAGGTCGGGGTGGTTCGACACGATTCCCACGATGTTGGCTCGCAGCTCGCCCGAATGATGGCGGTACAGCAGATCGAGCAGACAGTGGTCGTACTTGGACACCATGATCAACACATTGGGAGCCTGGTCGATACGCCGTAGCCACACCTGGGCATCCAGATTGTCCGTCCACGGGCCCAAGGCCTCACGTAGCTCGTCGCTGGTGTCGATGTCGACATCGAACACCGTGCGCATGCAGAAGGTGTTGGTGGTCGTCTCGGTGAACTGCGCGTTCTCGACAATGTTGGCACCGAGTTCGTGCAAGCCGGTCGAGATCTTCGCCACGATGCCGGGAGCGTCCGCACATCGAAGGGAAAGCACATGTGTCGTCATCGGCCCGACCCTATCCAGGCGGGTGACGGCCGGAAGACGCTATTGGGCGTCGGGTGAGCGAGCCCACATGAGTTCGCTGTTGAATGACAGGGTGTAGTCGGGAATGAACTCGATCACGACGCGGTCGGGAGAATCGAGAAACTTCTGGAACTCCTGTGCCTGTGCTTCTTCTGGTTGCACCCATCGTGCGAACTCGGGATAGAACCAATCCTTCACCGTGCGGTCTTCGTCGTGGATGATGCAGTCGCCTTTGTACGAGACTGTCTTGCCGTTGCCCATCTCCGAACCCACGCTGGTGATGCAGATCGAAGCGCGGTTGAATCGCTTGAGTGCGGGAACACGAGCTCGTGCCCGGGCGCATGTGAGCCAGATCTTTCCGTCCTTGGGCAGATACGCCATGATCACACCGAAGGCCTCGCCCTTCTTGTTGGTCCACATGAACGTGCATTCGCGCTGCGCCACCAGCAGTTCGGCCTCGAGTTCGGGGGTCAGCCCGCAGTTGGTGAGATCTTCGTAGCTGTCGAGTTCGGACACGGGCGGCTCCTCGATTGAATGACTCGAACATTAGGACATGGCGACAGCCCGCTTGGCATGCACGACAAGCTGACCGGTCGCAGGGTGCGGAAGAATGCCGGCATGTGTTTTTCCGCATCCTGCTAGCGTCGCCGGTGATGAAGATTCGAATTGGCTATGGGCTCGGAACCGGCAGCACGACAACCGACCCGGTGCGCTTTGGTGAGCTGGTCGACAATCTCGAGCGACTGCGTTTCGACTCGTTGTGGCTATCGGAACGAGTGAACGGGCCGGCGCTCGACCCGGTGGTCGGCATGACCTTTGCCATTGCCCGCACCGAACGCCTCAAGGTCGGCGCCAGTGTCATGGTGTTGCCCGGTCGCAATCCCGTGCTGCTGGCCAAGTCCATGGCCAGCCTGGATCGCCTGTCGAATGGCCGTCTCCTGCCAGCGTTCGGGTTGGGCATCGCCAACGCAGCCGAGCATCAAGCCTTTGGGGTAGCACGCAAGGAGCGCGCGGCCTGGTTCAACGAGGCCATGCCACTGCTGCACCGACTCTGGAGCGAGGACTCGGTCACCCACCACGGCGAGCGTTTCCATCTCGACAATGCTCGGGTGAATCCCAAACCAGTACAAGAGCCGCTCGAGGTCTGGATGGGTGGCGCCGCTCCCTTGGAACTGCGGCGAGTTGGTCGCTACAGCGATGGCTGGCTTCCCAGCTTCAGCACACCCGACGACGTCGCCGAAGGCATCTCGACGGTGAACGGCCACGCGGCCGACGCCGGTCGTGAAATCGACCCCGAACACTTCGGCGTGCTGGTGGGCTACACCAACGGCGAGATCCCGGATCGCTTGGCCGAGTTCGCCAAGAAGCGCAATCCCGATCGAGACGTTCGCGACGTCATCGCCACTCGCGAGAACCTGGCCGAGAAACTCGAGGCGTTCACCGAAGTCGGCGCCTCGAAGTTCGTCATCGTGCCGCTCGAAGAACCCGCCGACTGGAGGGCCGAACTCGAAGACATGGCCGAGCGAGTCCTTCACCTCGAAAACTAGTGCGCCCTGGGCCGTGCGGATAGCCACAGGCGCAGCAGCCTCCAGCCTCACGTTCCCGCTCCTGTCCACAAGCGAACCGCAGGGTTGAAACTCAGGGGCCGCTTGGCCGCTGTCAACGTTCTCTCGACGCGAAAGTCCTCGGCTATCGGCTGAACCTCCCCGCACCAATCGGCTGGGCAGAAGTCCCTCTTCCTGCTGCAACTCGGCTGGACATGGTCACGTACCCAAATTTGGATGGCTGGTGTGTATGGTGCGTGGCCGCATGAATCGCACACGCATCCCTCGGACCGTGTCCGTGGTCGCTTTTGTCACTCTCGTGGCGCTTGTTCCTGTGTGGCTGGACACCTCGGTCGCATCAGCAGCCGCTGCGACCTTGGCCAGGCAGGATTCGCACCTTGCCAAGTTAATCAATGGCCACCGCGTCGGGGCCGGGCTACCAGCTCTTCAGGTAGACGCGACGCTCACCGCAGGTGCTGCAGACTGGACAGCTGAGATGATTGCCGGGTCGTTCCTCAGCCATGCTGATCCGAGCGTCATCCAAGCCCAGTCACCCAGTGGGTACATCAAAGCCGGCGAAAATGTTGGTCGCGGCAGCAGTGAAGCGTCGCTTGTCGAGTCGTTCATGCAGAGCCGATCGCACCGCGACAACATTCTTGACCCGGCGTTCACACATATGGGCGTAGGGGTCGGCACGGATTTGTCCTCGGGGCGGGTCTACGTGACGCTTCGATTTGCGGCGCTGCCGACTGCGACTTTGGCACCAACGTCTCCCACGGTGGCTGCAGTTGTGTCGACTCCGACAGCGGTAGCACCAACGGTGATTTCGCTGCCGGTGGCAACTGCGTTGCCAACCGGCACTGCTGCCCCAGCTGCAACGGCGACGGCCACTGCGCTCCCGACTGCGTCGACCACTGCGGCCCTGGCCATAACGCCAACTGCAACGGCGACGGCCACTGCTGCTCTCCCGGTAACGGCGACCGCGTCCCCGCCTGCAACTGTGTCGGCCACGGCGGCTCCAGTTGAAACGACGACCGCAGCTCCCGCCTCTGTAACCGAGACCGAAGTCCCGACTGCGACGGCGACTTCGGCTCCAACCGCAGCCGCCGCGCCGACTGCGAGGGCGACTCCGACCTCGACGGCTACTGCGTTGCCGACGGCCACGTCTACTGCAACCGCAACTCCGATCGCAACGTCATCTCCGGCTCCAACGGCGACCGCTACGGCTGCCGCCACGCCGACAGTGGTTCCGACCGCCACGATAGTTCCCTCGGAAATCGCTCCTGCGACGGCAACGCCGACCGCGACGGCAACTCCGAGCGCGACGGCAACGCCGACCGCGACGGCAACTCCGAGCGCGACTGTGCCGCCGGTGTCGTCAACGGTGATTGTTCCGCCGGGACCGCCGACGCCCACTGCACCGCTAGCGACTCCAACACCAATTGCACCGCCAGCACCGCTAGCGCTACCAACACCGTCGCCGACAGTGAGGGCCACCGTAATTCCAATCGCCACGCCGACGTCATCAGCTACGGCCGCTCCAGCGGCGGTTGCATTGGCCACCACCGCTCCGTTGGCCACGGCGACCGCGACTCCGAGCGCGACTGTGCCGCCGGTGTCGTCAACGGTGATTGTTCCGCCGGGACCGCCAACGCCAACCCCACCCCCGGCGACTCCAACACCGACTGCACCGCCAACCGCACCAACCCCGCCGGCGCTGGCCGGGTCTGCGAACCAGACAGCGTCTGGGGTCGCAGCTGCGTCGGTGAGCCCGCCAACGACACCAAGGCGGTCAGCCCCGACAACGCCGCCCGCACCGGTCACGGGCCGCGAGTCTCGTCTTCTCGGCCTACGGGCCGACTCGGACGGCTTCTGGCTCGAGACGACGGATCGACCTACAGGCATTCGTGGATCGCGGCGCGGCGTCGACTGAAGTGTCGTTGCCGCCCTGCACTGGGCTCGTCATTCCAACGATCCCGCTCCCTAGGGGTCATCCTGCGGGCTGGCGCACGTCGGCCTCGCTTCACTGCCACAACTGTCGGTGAGCTCGGAGTTTCACCCCACCATTCTACAATCGCTTGACGAAACGGTAGGTGACTGTAGATAATAGATGCATGGCTCTTGTTGCTGATTCCCCTGTCGTTCCAACCCCGCACGCGGAGCCGTTCGTCAGCTTCGAAGCTCACCCCGACACGTATCGTCACTGGACGCTGCAGGTCGATGGGCCGGTTGCGACGCTGCGACTGGCCATCGATCCTGAGGGCGGCCTGCGCGATGACTACGAACTCAAGATGAACTCCTATGACCTCGGCGTTGACATCGAGCTGAACGATGTCGTGCAGCGGTTGCGATTCGAACATCCCACCGTCAAGGCGGTGGTGGTGACCGGCGGCATGGAGCGCATGTTCTGCGCCGGTGCCAACATCGGCATGCTGGCCGGCTCGTCTCACGCCCACAAGGTGAACTTCTGCAAGTTCACGAACGAAACCCGCAATTCGATCGAAGATGCGACCGCCAACAGCCAGCAGGCCTGGATTGCGGCCGTGAATGGCACTGCGGCCGGAGGCGGCTATGAACTGGCGTTGGCCTGTGACGAGATCTTGCTGGTCGATGATCGCTCCTCGGCGGTTTCTCTGCCCGAGGTGCCGCTGCTTGCTGTTCTTCCGGGGACCGGCGGCTTGACCCGAGTCGTCGACAAGCGCTTCGTACGCCGTGACCTGGCCGACGCATTCTCGACTCGCAACGAAGGCGTGCAAGGACAAGCAGCGCTGGACTGGGGCCTCGTCGATGCCATAGCGCCAGCGAGTGCATTCGAAGAACTCATCTCGAAGCACGCCGCCAAGCGGGTAGACGATTCTGATCGTCCCGACGACGCAGCGGGTGTCGAGCTGACACCGCTGGTTCGCTCGCTCGCCGACGAAAGCCTCACCTATGAGAACGTCGAGGTTGCATTGAACCGTGACCTCGGCACGGCAACGTTTGAGCTGATCGCGCCAACGAGCCCGCAGCCAACGACCGGCGACGAGCTCGTTGACGCTGGCGATCAAGCCTGGCTGCTGGCAACGGCGCGACAGTTCGACGACGCCATGCTGCATCTGCGGTTCAACGAACCAACAATCGGCACCTGGGTATTCACCACGAGCGGTTCGGCCGAGGCCGTGACCCAAGCGGAAAACGTTCTGCTGACCAACGCTGATCACTGGCTCGTGCGTGAGGTTCGCCTTTATTGGGCACGCACCCTCAAGCGTCTCGATGTTTCGGCTCGCACGCTCGTGGCGACCGTTACACCCGGCAGCGCCTTCGTTGGCATGCTGGCCGAGCTTGTGCTTGCCGCCGACCAGTCGTTCATGCTCGAAGGCACCTGGGAAGACGACGACAACCCTCCACCGCCGGCCACGATGCGGCTGACCGACGTGAACCGCGGCACGTTCCCGATGTCAAACGGAATTTCACGCCTCGAAACCCGCTTCTGGGGTCGCCCCGAAGCGCTGGCAAAGGCGATTGCTTTGATGGGCGACGATCTCGATGCCGAACAGGCGATCGCTGCCGAATTGGTGACCTTCACGCCCGATGACCTCGATTGGGAAGACGAGGTGCGCATCATGCTCGAAGAGCGCAACAGCTTTTCACCCGATGCACTCACCGGCATGGAGGCCAACTACCGATTCGTTGGTCCCGAAACCATGGAAACCAAGATCTTCTCCCGGCTGACGGCCTGGCAGAACTGGATCTTCCAACGTCCCAATGCAGTTGGTCCCGATGGCGCATTGCGCCGCTTCGGTACTGGCTCCCGTCCAACCTATGACAGAAACCGAGTCTGATTCCCCATGTCCATAACCGTAGATATCGACGCAAAGATTCCGAACAACGTCGACCTCAAAGACGATCGCCGCCTGCAGCGAGCACTCGAGTCGTGGCAACCGAAGTTCATTCGATGGTGGGAAGATCTTGGCCCGGCCGCATTCAAAGAGAACCCGGTGTTCTTGCGCACCGCCATCGACGTGGGTCAGAAGGGCTGGGCCCATTTCGGTCATGTCTCGATGCCCGATTACCGGTGGGGTGTGTTCTTGGCCGAACCCGAGAAGGACCGCAAGATCGCGTTCGGTGAACACAAGGGCCAAGATGTCTGGCAAGAAGTGCCGGGCGAGTACCGCTCAGAACTGCGACGGCTGATCGTTGTGCAGGGCGATACCGAACCAGCGTCGGTTGAGCAACAGCGGCAGCTCAGCCTCACCGCGCCATCGCTCTATGACATGCGCAATCTGTTCCAGGTGAACGTCGAAGAAGGCCGTCACCTGTGGGCGATGGTCTATCTACTTCATCGCTACTTCGGTAAGGACGGACGTGGCGAGGCAGACGCAATGCTCGATCGCCATTCTGGCGACGCCGACAACCCCCGCATCCTGGGTGCGTTCAACGAAGAGACACCTGACTGGCTTTCGTTCTTCTTCTTCACCTACTTCACCGACCGCGACGGCAAATTCCAGCTGGCGTCGATGCGCGAATCTGCCTTTGACCCACTGAGCCGCACGTGCGACTTCATGCTCAAAGAAGAAGCGCACCACATGTTTGTCGGTGCCACCGGCATCGCTCGAGTGGTCAACCGCACGCTCGAACTCATGGCCGAGCACGACACCACCGACGTACATCCTCACGGCGGCATCAACCTCGACGTTCTGCAGAAGTACCTGAATTTCCATTACTCGGTCAGCCTCGACCTGTTTGGGGCCGAGACCTCGACCAACGCCGCCAACTACTACTCGGGTGGTCTCAAGGGTCGCTACAAAGAAGAAGCCCGCACCGACGATCATCTGCTCAAGACACTGCACCGTTACGTGCCCGAAGCGACAGCTTCCGGTATCGGCCAGCGAGAAGTCACCCAGCTCGCAGCACTAAACGAGACGCTGCGAGAGGACTACACGATCGACTGCCAAAAGGGCATTGATCGATGGAACCGTGCGCTCACCGAAGCCGGATCAGACTTCCAGCTCAAGCTGCCGCACATTGGTTTCCATCGCCAGGTCGGCACCTTTGCCGGCCACAACGTGAGCCCCGACGGACAGCAGATCACCAACGACGAATGGGCACAGCACGTCGACAGTTGGCTGCCGACCGACGCAGACAAGGCCCACATCAAGTCGCTCATGGTTGGCGTCACTAAGCCAGGCAAGATGGCGGGCTGGATTGCGGCACCGTCTACCGGGATCAATCAGAAGCCGGTCGACTACGACTACGTCAAGCTGTAGCTCAATATGGGGGACGACGCTATGAAACGGAAACACAACGCCGCTGTGTGGTTGGTTGATCGGCACGTCGACGAAGGACGCGGCTCCCGAGTCGCCGTCATCAGCGATGGCGTCGAAACCACCTATGCCGAGCTGCAGACCCAGTTGTTCCGCCAGCAGAATGCGCTTGCCGATCTGGAGGTAGCTGCGGGTGATCGCGTTGCGATGGTCATGAACGACGACTTGTCGTTCATGGCGATCTTCCTTGGTGCACTGCGATCTGGGGTTGTGCCTGTCCCATTGTCGACAATGCTCAGTGGGGCCGAGCTCGGTCCGATCATTGCCGACTCGGGCGCGGTGGCCTTGTTCATTTCAGATACGTACGTGGACGCAATCGCCGAGATCAGCGAGACGGCAAACGATCTACGCGCAGTCGTGGTCAGCGGCGACGCCGGCGATGCCGCTGCGACCCGAGGTGGTGTACAAGTTGCCCAGTGGTCAACCTTCGTCGACCAGGATCCGCAACCGGGTGCCGATACCGCGGTCGACTCGCCAGCATTCTGGCTCTACAGCAGCGGCACCACCGGGGTCCCCAAGGGTGTGATGCATGTGCACGGCAGCATGCGGGCAACGGCGGAGACCTATGGCGAGCAAGTTCTTCGCATTACCGAGCACGACCGGTTTCTGTCGATCGCCAAGCTGTTCTTCGCGTACGGGCTCGGCAACTCCCTGACCTTCCCGTTGTCGGTAGGCGGCACCGCAATCTTGTACGCGCAGGCGCCGACGCCAGCGGCGTTCGCCGACCTGATCCAAACCGAAATGCCAACGTTGTTCTTCGCCAGTCCCGGTTTCGCTGCTACGATGCTCGATTCGGACCCTGCGCCCGAAGTGTTCGCATCGGTGCGAGCGTGCGTTACCGCGGGCGAATCGTTACCGGCCAACGTGTGTGAACGTTTCGCTGCGCTGATCGATGCGCCGGTGCTCGACGGGATTGGATCGACCGAACTGCTGCACATCTTCCTCTCGAACACCTTGACGTCACAGACACCGGGCACAAGCGGCCGGCCGGTACCCGGCTACAGCGCCGAACTTCGAAGCGAGGAGGGCGAAGTGGTGACCGAGCCCGACGTGCCCGCCTATTTGTACGTCCGCGGTCCATCGGCCGCGGTTGGCTATCACGAACGCCCCGAAGCGTCTGTGGCCGCCTTCGTCGATGGTTGGGTCAGAACTGGTGACGTGTACACCTGCTCGGCCGACGGTGAATGGACGTTCCTTGGCCGCAACAACGACATGATCAAGGCAGGGGGCATCTGGGTGTCGCCTGCGGAGGTCGAAAGCACCTTGATCGAGCACGCCGATGTGCTGGAGGTTGCGGTGGTCGGCACCCGCAACGCCACGGGCCTTGAAGAAGTCGTCGCCTTTGTTGTGCCTGCAGCTGGGACCTCACCGAAACCTGAGGAGCTCGAGGTCCACTGCCGAGAGCACATGGCGTCGTTCAAGCGACCACGGCAGATCCATATTGTCGAAAGTCTTCCGAAGACAGCAACCGGCAAGATCAAACGATTCGCCCTGCGCGAAACCCTGAGCGGCGGCCTGTGAGCCTCGCTCAGGATTCGCCAGTCCGTAAAGGCGGCGCAAAGGCGCTGTTGCTGACCGTTCTCGGCGAGTTCGTGCTGCCGGCCGGAGGCGAAGCCTGGACGTCATCGCTGCTCACCGCTGCAGATGCACTTGGCCTGGGCGAGAAGAATGCTCGCCAGGCGCTTTCCCGTATCGGCGACCAGGGACTGATCCGGGGCACTCGCCACGGACGCTCGGTGCGCTGGCGTCTGACGCCAGCAGGTCGGCAATTGCTCGAGACAGGTGCCGAACGGATCTACTCGTTTGGTCGCCGAGAGGTCGGGTGGAACGGTCAATGGCTGACAGCACATTGCCCGGTGTCAGAATCGCAACGTTCGGTCCGAAACGAGCTTCGTACCGAACTCGGCTTTCTCGGATTTGGTGAGCTTTCCGCCAGCCTGCTGATCTCGCCGCGGGTGGAGCGTGACGAGGTACTACGAGAAGTTCTCGGGCGGCTTGGGTTGCTCGAGGAGAGCACGATCTTGTGGGCACACTCGGTAAATAGGATCGAAGACCACGAGCTTGTCGCCAGGGCTTGGAACCTGGGCGAGCTCGCCGATTCCTATGCCCGCTTCGCCAAGGCCCATCGCTTCGCCGAGCCGAGCGAGCCTCACGTGGCCTTTGCTGCCCTCGTCGAGCTGGTACACGAGTGGCGCCGGTTCCCGTTCATGGACCCCGAGCTGCCCACGCAGCTTCTACCGAGCGACTGGCCCGGCACTGCTGCCGTCGAGATATTTCACGAGCAGCACGCAGCTTTGAGCACTGCTGCGCAAGCCTGGTTTGCCGCTACCGAGCAGCCTGTGGCCGACACTTGAGATCCACCTGCGAGCCCAGCGCCCGTCAGATCTCCGTGGGCCGATCCCCCACTGCGCTGCAAAGTAGTCTCGGCGACCAGAAAGATCCGACAACCAAACAGGAGGGACCCTGCTACAGCTTGGACGGGATCTCGTTGGTGTGATCGTTGGTCTTGGGGCGTTTGAAGACGTGCTGGATCTTGCCGGCCTCCTCGATCAAAAGGTGGTGCGCTGCAAGCCCATGTAGGTCTTGCCGTAGTTCTGTTTCTTGCCCCACACGCCGTACTTGTCGATCACCTTGTAGCCGGGCTCCGCTATCAGCGGAAACGGCACTTGTATTTGGGGGGGGACGCGTCTTAAATGGACGAAATCGGGCGGTTCAGGTGCCGACCGTGATTATCGAGCGGGACCCGGCTGAGCTGATGCGACTTAGTTCCCCGGATACCGAGTGGCTGCTCGCTCGCCTTGAGTCGCGATTACCAAGTGGCCCGGAAACATCGGCACTGGCGATATCGGGCGCCGTGGGCCGGGCGTCGGCGCACCTCGTGGGGGTTCTCGTCGGTGGGCCGAGTTTAACCCAAAGTACACGCGGCGTATGGACCGCTGAACTGGTCGGTAACTGAGGCCACGAATACCGACCGCCGCCTGACCAGCCACGACGGAGTTTCGGGCACCCACAGGCACCCACACCTTCGGTGGTGACCGCGGAGCTCAGCCACTTCGCGGCAGCGTCACCGCCACGCGGGCGCCGCCGAGGGGGGATTCATCGATCGAGGCGTCGCCGCCGTGGCCGCGGGCGATCGCTCGGACGATGGCGAGGCCCAGGCCCGGGCCGCCCTCGTTGCGGGCGCGTCCCTCGTCGAGACGAACGAAACGTTCGAAGACCAACTCCCGCTCGCCCGGAGGAATGCCCGGACCGTCGTCGTCCACTGTCAACGTGACCGTGTGCCCCGTCGCCAACACTGCGACCTGAATCGCCGACCGTCCGTAGCGGGCCGCGTTGTCGAGCAGGTTCAGCACGATCCGCCGTAGCTCGGGCGTCCGACCCTCGACCGTCGCTCCCGCCGGAATGTCGACCGTGATCCGGTCGCGGGCCGGGTGATCGGCCACGACTTCGGTGACCAGCGCATCGAACGGAACCGACTCACTGGCCCGACCCTCGGGCGAGCGGGCCAACTGCAACAGATCATCGATCAACGCCCGCATCCGATCGAGCTCCTCCACCACCTGCGGCGGATAGGCCGATTCGGGTGCATCCTTGCCCGCCAGCTCGGCGGCCATCCGGGCCGTCGTCAACGGCGTCTTCAGCTCGTGCGACGCGTCGGCCACGAACTGCTGCTCTCGTTTCACCCCGCCCTCGATCCGATCGAGCATGTCGTTGATGACCTCGGCGATGGTGTCGACCTCGTCATCGCCGCCGCTTTGGGTCATCCGGCGATCCAACGTCGCCGTGTGTGCTCCTGTGATCTGCGCACTCGAGAGTTCCTATTCGTCATTGTCGGTGTCGTCACCTTCGTCCCCTTCTCCGTCGGCGGTGACGATCGAGCAGATGAGCGTCCAGGTCTCATCCGAGTCTTCGGACTCGCAGCGGTCGAGCAATTCCTCCATGGCCGACTCGTGCTCTTCGAGACGATCGACGAGCCGATCCACGATCTGGTCGAGTGCATCGAAGGGATCATCCTCGACATCGTCGACGCTACCCAGCTCACCGTTTGTCGATTGGGCGACACAGACCAGCGCAAACGGATCGTCCGCTTCGAGCTCCTCGGGGCCACACCATTCCACCAGCTCCTCGAGGGTCTCCTCGTCGGCGGTGACGAGTACGGCTCGGAGGTCGGCGAGCGTCTGCTCGATCAGCTCATCGACCGACTCGAACTCCTCGTCGTCACGGTCCCCTTCCGAGTCGTCCCGATCCTCGTCGTCTTCTTCGTCATCGACATCGTCGCCGAAGGCGCCGAAGCCGGGAACGTGCGTGATCGTCGGAACGGGTGCTGCTGCACCGACCAACCCGTTGGTGACCTGCGGATGGGTCTGCGCATCGGCCGGAGTGGAGTCGCTGGCCGCCGAGAACAACCCGAGGCCATCCCACGTCACCCGGTCGGCAAGCTGCCGTTCACCGGTGGGGCCCTCTTCGGCGGTGTCCGGTTCGACGCCGTCGCCGTCGCCCTCATAGTCGTACGCCAGGACCAAGTTGCGGCTGATGTTGCGGCTATCCAGGTCGGTTCCACTCAGCGAGGCGAACGTGATGTTCTCCATCTCGAGCGAGCGCTCGCTGTGGACGGGGTCGTGGATCAACACGTCGGTCGTGGCCGCTGTGGTCAGGTTGCGCACCGTCCACAACCCATGCCGGGGAGCCAGGAAGCCGACCTCGAAGTTGCGCAGGTCCACGTTCTCCACCGAACCCGGCCCGAACGTCTCAGCGTTGTTCACGTCCAAGCCAACACCGACCGCAGCGGTGTGGCCGTAGTTGTGGCGGAACGGCTCGGCGATGCCGATAGCCCGGATGTTCCGCAGGTTCAGCCGCTCGTTGTAGTTTCACGGACGTTCCAGGTGACGATGCCATCGATCGTCGGCTCCAGGCTGTCGATGTAGGCAGCCGGCGGTGCCGAAGGATCGTTGAGGTAGCTGGCGACGTGGATATACCGGGCCCGCACACCAACGATCGACCCGTACGCCGTGTTGTCCCGCACCTCGCCCAATGGAGCCCACCACACCTCGATCTGGTCGCGGTCAGGCACGAGCGACGGATCGGGAAGCGTGGCCACGTCGACTCGAGCGGCCCGTCCGAGGTCGGCCTCCGCCAACGACTCCGACCACCAAATGATCCCGTGTGCCGACGCACCCGCCGACACGTTGCCGATCACGTCGATGCGGTTGCCCTGGAACCAGAAGCCGTCGCCGTCGATACCGAAGTCCTGCCGATCGGATCGAAGATCCGGGTCGATAGCCCCGGCATCGTCGAGCACGAAGGTCGGCATCACGGTTCGGATCGCGATGTTGTCGACCCACCGACCGACCTCGTCGCCGGCCTCGGTGAAGAAGCCAGCCCCCGCATTGTCATAGGCCACGTTGCGAAGGAAGTCGACATGGCTCGAATGGTTAGTGAACGCCCAACCAGGATCGCCGGTGACGACCGAATCTGCGATCACCGCCGGCGTCGAACGGGGATCGGCCCCACCCCGATGCACGTGCACCGTGTAGCGGCCCCGCACGTTCGTACCACCCAGCTTCTCGAAGCTGCCGTCCCAACTGACCGCGCCCGGGTCAACATCGTCGAAGGCGAAGTCCTCGAGCTCCCGTGACTTGTCGGTACGGCCCATGTCGGTGAACCGGGCGCCACGAATCTGCGCATCGAGCGTGTGCATCACCATCACGTGGCCCCGACGATCGATCTGGCTGTTCTCCGACGAGAACTGCACGTTGCGAGTGAGGTTGGCCACGTACAGCTCCAGGTCGTCGGCGGGCGGAACGTGATCCCGCTGGAGAGGATCGGCGAACTGCACCGTCGTGCCTTCCACGCTGGTGATGATGCGAAGCTCGTCGCTCGTCGGGCCGTCGGTACCGGTGATGACGACCTCGTCGCCGGCATCCCAGCCGACGAGCGGACCGCGCACCTCAATGCTCGTGTCGCCCGCCCGCGGAAACGACGCCACCGTCGTGCGATGCGTGACGTCGCCACCCTGCACCACCGTGGTGCCGTGCAGCAACGCACCGCGAGAGATGAGACTCGGGTCCTGCGACCGATCGATCGGGCCATCGTCGGCAAACTGGATGGACGCCACAGCGTCGTCGGCCACCGGCTGATCCGGCGTGCCAACCTCGAGCGTGCCGCTCGGCGTCGTGACGAGCGTGTCGACCTTTAGCTCGGTGTCGACGTCGGTCGCGAAGCGGAGCGTGCCATCCACCCCGATGCATTCGATCTCGGGCTCGAACATCGTGTCGACGGTGACCGTCACCCCCGCCAGGATGTGGACGAAGGCGCCCGTCCCGGGCACGTCGCCATTCCAGGTCGGCGGCGAACTCCAGTCGCCGCTGATCGCCGCGATGTGGGTTGCGTTCGCCATCTCGACCAGCTCCATCGCTGCGGCATGGGTCTGCACGTCGGCGCCGTGATCGCCGTGGTGGCGGTTATCGGTGGGTGCCTCGACGGCTGAGGACGGTGTGCCCGTCGACGCGTCGCCGCCGAGCACTGGCGAATCGGTCGAATCGTCGGTGCAGGCAAGTGCACCGACGGAGAGGAGCGCAGCGAGCCCGAGGGTGGCGGCTCCTGTTCGAAGTCGGGGAATGTTGTTCATGCCTCGACTCTGACGATCGAAGATGAAACGAACCTTGGATTCGTCGGCCGCCGGTAGGGGGACTGTGGAATGGAGGCGGCTGCGTGGATCTTGATGAGGTCACTGCGCGAGCTCAACAGCCACCACTCGCCTGCAGGGGGAGTGTCCTGTCGTTTGGGTAAGCGTCCTGGCCCGCGTCCTCGGCGATGAGGTGGCAGGCCGGGAAGAATCACATCTTTCACGGTACCGAAGAGTGCGGCCGCCGAGATCCGTAACTGATGCTTCCTGATCCCGGCGGAAGGCTAGACCGGACAACGGGGAACCATACCAGCCAACCTCGCACGCAAGATTCTGATGACAAGCGACACAAGCGCTGAAGCCTTGGAATCTCAACAAACCTGATCGCGTCGGAGGGGGGATTACAACCCTTGACCCTCACCCCACCAGATCCGACTGGATGAGCCTCGCAGCAGCCTGACCATGAGGCATTCCACACCACATACATACGACCCATGGCGGGATCGCATACCGTGGAGCATCCCAATCTGGTACCCTAAATGAATGGCTACCGAACAGATCGCCGTCCGACTCCCCGAGCCGCTCCTCTCGAACCTCGATGAGCTCGTCAGAAGCGGAGCCTACGAGAGCCGAGCCGCTGCAGTTCGAGCCGGCATTGAAGCCATCATGAAACTCGAGTTCCGACGTCAAACCGACCGAGCCGTCATCGACGGCTACACGGAGCAACCACCAACCAAAACTGAAGAGCACGCTGCACTCGCGTCGCTTCGCGAAGCAATCCTCGACGAGCCATGGTGACCACTCCCGATCGAGGGCAAATCTGGTGGGGCGAAATCGAAGACGTCGGTCGCCGTCCATTCCTCATCATGACCCGCTCTGCCGCAATCCCCGTCCTCAACAGTGTCCTCGCAGCACCGGTAACCCGCACCATCAGAGGGATACCCACTGAACTACGACTCGGAACCAACGATGGCATGCCTACGGACTGCGTGGCGAGCTTCGACAATCTCAGAGTCGTCCCCAAGGCTTACCTCGTCGACCAGATCTGCGCACTTCAGCCGGCCCGACTCGCCGAAGCATGCGGCGCCATACAGGCCGCCATCGACTGCTAGCCAAAGCCCGAAAGAATCACCTCACGTTTCGCATCGGCAGCCCGTCGACCACGGCGACGGTGTACTAACACTTGTGTCGGAGGGCCGAGTTTAACCCAAAGTACACGCGCACCGTGGAGCAGCGAGCTCATGGCGGCATGACTCGAAGCTTGTTGTCACAGGCCAAGAACAGAACGCACGCCGCCATCGATCGCGTCCAGCAGTGCCGGAGGCAGCTGGCCTGTTCTGTCGACGAGCCACCCTCGGTCGACCAGCTCCAGCGCGAGCGGCACCGCGACGGAATCCTTTGGCAACCCGGTGACGGTCGACTCGAGCGAGGCATTGCCGGCCAGACCGGCTCGATCAGTATTCGAGGTGAGCGGCACGACGTGGGTCTGCCAGACGTCGACGCCCAGCACCTCCGGAGACGACACCACCACGCAGGGACGACGCCTGTCGAGGTCGATCCAATAGACCGACCCACGCGTCACCACGGTGCGGATCGCTCCATGCGCTCACCGACCGTGTCTCGATCAGGCAAGCGCTCACCTGCTGCCATTGCTGCATCCGTGAGAAGCTGGTCAGCGAACGACATCCTCGACTTCACGGCGTGGCGGCGGAGTTGATCGGTGACCCACCGCGAGAACGGGACGTCCAAACTCTCGATGACCGGAATGACATCTTCAGGAACACTGATCGTCTTGTTGGGGATGTACGCATTATACGTACGTACCCGATCGCAGGCACGTTCTTGCAGAGTTGCGTACATCGTTGCAATCTGGCGCTATTTGGGTGTCTCCAAGCCGCAAATACGCCGACCCTGCCAACTACCTGCTCCCGCCCGAGCGATGGTCACAGCTGCGTAACGAGACCATTGCAATGGCCGGTGTTGACAGCGACGCAGCATGCCAACTCGCTGACCTGGACACTCGACTCGATCAACACACCAAGGCCCTGGACCTGGTGCTGGACGCAAACACTGAGACTGGGATCCGGCTTAATGACGACGGCCATCTGGATGTCCCGCCACTCGATGCTGGTATCTGCGGCACGACACGCTCACCGAAGCCAACGACGCGATCGTCAACTTCCATCACGCTCAACCAGTCGCAGCCCTGTGGGGCGATGGGACCTTGTCATCCTCAGACGAGCAACGGTTCGCTGTTGGTGTGCAAACCCCTGTCGCCAGATATCAGCGCAAGTACTTCGTCGATAAAGGCGCGACGATCTACAGCTGGACGTCGGACCAGCACATCCAATACGGATCCAAGCTGATCCCCGCCACCGCACGCGAGACGACCTATGTGCTCGATGGGAACCTGGACAATCACAACGACCTGCGGATCGAAGAACACACGACCGATACCGCCGGCTACACCGACCTGGTGTTCGGACTCTTCGAGCTGCTCGGCCTTCGCTTCTCGCCACAGGTCCGAGACAATGCCGATCACCGGCTGTGGCGTATTGGCCCACTCGATCATCATCAACGTGAATGCAGGGGCTTTGGTTCCTACCTGAGGGGTTCGGGCTTGGCAGCCATGTCATGGTCCTGTTCGGTTCGTTTGGTTATTCGTTCGAGATTGCGTCGAGCACGTTCATGCGGCCGGCTATCCATGCCGGGAAGGCGCCCGCACCCAAGCCGGTGATGGCGGCGATGATCACATAGGAGAGCAGTTGTGGAATCGGCACCGACGTGGTGTTGACTAGAAACTCGGGCATCTTCTGGGTGGCGAGGATGCCCAGCCCGACGCCGACGACCACGCCGACCAGCCCGCCGAAGGCAGCCACGATCACGCCTTCCCAACGAACCATCCACCGAGTTTGTTGGCGGGTGGTACCAACGGCTCGCAACAGCCCGATCTCTCTCGTTCGCTCGAACACCGCCAGCGAGAGGGCGATGGCGATTCCGAGAATGGCAATCACCGCCGAGAGCAGCAACAGCACGTTCACGGTGGCGAGTGTCTGGTTGATCTGCGCTTCAGCCTCGGATTGCACCTCGGCCTTGTCCTGCACGTCGAGGACCGGGTAGTCGGCGACCAGAGCGGTCGTCATGGCGGCGCGGGCATCTTCGGGTTCGGCACCCTCGGTCGTTGATGCAGAGATGAACGTGTACGAATCGTCGGCCAGATGCTGCTCCCACAGTGCGTTGTCGATCACCCGGTCGCCAAACACGAAGCCGTCTTCGTAGATGCCGGTCACGGTGAGTTCGACCACCGATGCATCCAGGAAGACCACGGGGAAGGTGTCGCCCATCGACAGGTTGCGATCGCTGGCTACTCCGTCCTCGATCCAGATCGAGGTCGCCGGATCGGCCGACTCGTCGAGTTCGACGAAGTCGGCGTTGATGTGTTGTTGCACCGTGGCGAAGTCGGTTGCGAGCACATCGTCGATCGACAGATTGGTCACACCGAGTTCGGTCTCGATCTGCGACAGCGCTGCAGGTGCATCGTCTCGGTCGCCAATGGCACCGAACAAGGTGGGCAGCGCCTGCGCAACGTCTGCGGTTTCGGCACCTTGCAGGCTGACGAAGGACGAGAAGCCGAAGCGGTAGGGCACGACCAGCCCGATCTCGTCGAGATCGTCGACGATCTGGGCGGCATCGGTGCTGAAGGGAAGCCCTTGGGGTCCGTTCTGGGGTCCTTGGATGAACCAGTCAGCCGTGATGGAGTTCCCGAGTGCGTCGGTCACCGACGACTTGATCGAATCGCCGATCACCGTCACGCCGGTGACCAGTGCAAGGCCGACCATGAGCGCCGTGGCAGTGGTGGCGGTACGGCTCGGATTCCGAGCCGCGTTCTCTCGTGCAAGTTGTCCGGTCAGCCCAAAAGCGCCGCGGGCGGTTCGGACCAATCCGTAGGACAGGACGCCGAGTACGAAGGCGCCAATGACCAGGAACGAGCCACCAGCAGTTCCATCGACAGCCAAGACCACGCCGTAAACCAGCGCTCCGATCGCGCCCGCACCCATGGCTATGCCGATGATGCCGACGATGACCGCAAGCGGAGGCTGGCCGAGAATACGAGCCACCGGGGTGGCGAACAGGCTGCTCACCTGGCTGGCGCCGAGAATGGTCAGCAGGGCGCCCGCGCCGAGCAGACCGAAGGTGGGGCCCACGTCGAGATCGCTGACCCGCACGACGGTGAGCAACACGAGGCCGAAGACAAGGGTCGCAATCTGGGCTGTCTGGCGTCCTCCTGGTCCCAGGTAGCGCAGCGCCACGTAGAAGAGCACGCCGCTCACGATGGGAAGCAGCAGCAGGGTGAGCCAGCTGCCCACGGCGAACGCCACCACCAGTGCAAGCACACCCAGGGCCAGGCCAATGCCCAGTCGAGGAAGGTTGCGATCTGCTTGCAGCGTGTCGATGAATCCGCCCTCGCGCAGCGCCGCCATGGGGGTGACCTGTCGAGCTTTGATCGAAGGAAAGAGCGCCGCCAGCATGGTCACGACAATTCCCACGAACAGGGCTGCGATGATGGTCCGGGGCTGGATGGGTAGGCCGGTGTCGCCGGGGAAGCCCAACTGGCTCAGACCAAAGCGAAGCAGACGAGCCAGCAACCACCCGGCGGGCATTCCCACAATGGTGGCCAGGGCGCCCAAGATGAACGCTTCGCCGAGCATCATCTGGGTGATCTGGGAACCAAAGGCGCCGATGGAGCGAAGCAGGCCGAGTTCCTTGATGCGCTGGCCGAGTGTGATCGTGAACACGTTGAAGATCAGGAATGCGCTGACCAGCAGAATGATTGCCGCAAACACCAGGAGAATCGTTTGGAAGATGCCGAGGATCTGGCCGAAGTTGTCTTGCGCGTCTTGGATCAACTCTTGCTGGTCGATGGCCACCAGTGTGGGCGACTCCGCCGCCAGTAGCACTTCAATCTGAGGCCGGACGTCTTCGATTGCCCCGTCGAGCACGATGGCGATGTCGTCGTAGCCTTCGCCGTCGTTCAAGAAGTCAAGAGCCTGCGCTTCTTCGAAGGCCAGCAGCACGGCACCCACCGAAGCGTTCTCTTCTTCAGCGCCGAAGCTGAAGGTGCCAACGAGCTGCATCTGGGCGGTGCCGGTGGGCGCAAGAATGCTATAGGTGTCACCCACGACGAATGCACCGCTGTCGAATCCGTCGATATCCATGGCGAATTCGTTCACACCGGTCGGCTCACGACCTTCTTTCACGAACAAGCGGGGGTTGGGCGTGCGGGACTCCCAGTTGATCCCCAGGTTTGGCCCATTGGCGATCAGCGCTTCGCCGTCGCCATCGACCGGGACGATGCCGAACTCGAGCATGCGAGGTTGCACCGATGCAATGCCGTCGATCTGTGCCAGCTCGTCGGCGATTGCGATGGGGACGGGTGGGACATCTGCCCCATCACCGAAGGGACTGTCGTTCTGGATGGAGATGTCGAAGCCGGCCTGAATGTTCCCGCCGAGTTCGTCGAAGGTGGTGCGCAGCCCGTCGGTGAAGATGAACACTGCGGTGACTGCGGCGACACCGAACACAATGGCGAGCCCCGTCAGCAGATACCGGAGCGGTCGGGCGAGCAGATTCTTGCCAATGAGCGTTGCCAGCATCTCAGCGTCCGATGGCCCGGATCTTGTCGAGCACCGAGTCGGGCGTCGGGTCGTTCAGCTCGTCGACGATCTTGCCGTCGGCGAGGAACAACACGTTGTCTGCGTAACTCGCACCGACCGCATCGTGGGTCACCATTACGATGGTCTGGTTGTACTGTCGTACCGCTGCGCCCATGAACTCGAGAATCTCGCTGCCGGTGACCGAGTCGAGGTTGCCGGTGGGTTCGTCGGCGAAGATAATGTCGGGCCGACTGGCGAGCGCCCGGGCCACGGCCACGCGCTGCTGCTGACCACCTGACAACTCGTCGGGTTTGTGGGTGAGACGATCTGCCAGCCCAACGGCACTGACAACCTCATCGAACCACGCCTCATCTCCGGTGACCTTGGCCAGGCGATTGGGCAGGTTGATGTTCTCGCGAGCAGTGAGGGTGGGCACCAGGTTGAACGCCTGGAAGATGAAACCGACCTGCTGTCGGCGCAGCAGGGTCAGCTCTCTCTCGGACAATGTCGACAGATCCGTATCGCCGATGATGATTTGGCCCGAGGTGAGCGTGTCGAGCCCCGCCAGGCAGTGCATCAGCGTGGACTTACCAGACCCAGATGGCCCCATCACCGCAGTGAATCTGCCACGGTGGAAGTCCACGGAGACGTCGTCGAGTGCACGGACCTCGGTATGGCCATCGCCGTAGACCTTCGATGCCCGAACTGCTCGGGCGGCGACCGCTCGAGCGTTGGCTGCGGGGGGTGGTGGCTGAACCATGGGGCGTTCCTTCAGAAGTCGCTCGCGCTACCTACCGGTGATTATCGCAGCACGGGACCGGTGTGTCGCTAGGGGCAAACCCTGACGAGCCCTGAGTTGCTACTCGAACTGTAGAGACTCGACGGGGGCTGCGCCGCGCTCATATCTCGGGTGTGCCCTCTGTCACCGCATTCTGGACGCCCCTGGGGTGCCAAGAAGTGCATTCAGAGGGCGGCGGTGATGGCCTTGACCGCAGTGTCGACATCGTCGGTGGAGATGTCGAGGTGGGTCACCATGCGGCTCGATCCGTTGTTGACAAGCACGCGAATGTCCTGGTCGAGTAGTTCGCTCATGAATGCGGTGTCGTTGGCGGTAGGAAGTTGGGCGAAGACCATGTTGGTGTTCTGTCCGGTGATCTTCACCCCGTCGATCTGCGACAGGCCGTCGGCGAGCGCCGCTGCGGTGGCGTGGTCGTCGACTAAGCGAGCACGATTGTGGTCGACGGCGTACTGTCCCGCGGCCGCGACCAAGCCGGCCTGACGAAGTGCGCCGCCCAGCATCTTGCGCCATTTGTGGGCTTCGTGGATCAGCTCGGCCGAGCCGACCAGCACGGACCCCATTGGAGCCCCCAGGCCCTTCGACAGGCACACCGAGACGGTGTCGAACGGCTCGGCGAATGCAGCGACATCGTGGTCGCTCGCAGCAACGGCGTTCCAGAGCCGGGCACCGTCGAGGTGCATGGACAAGCCCAGCGAACGGCCAACATCGGCGGCTTCGTTCATCTGGGCCACGGTCTGCGCCTTACCGTCGTGGGTGTTCTCGAGACAGAGCAGTTTGGTACGAGCGAAGTGATGGTCGTCGGGCTTCACGACCGCTCGGACACGGTCGAGATCGAGTGTTCCGTTGCGGTGTACCGGGACGGTCTGGGGTTGAATGCTGCCAAGCACGGCAGCGCCTCCGGCCTCGTACTTGAACGAGTGCGCATTCTCGCCCGCGATGTATTCGTCGCCCCTGCCACAATGGGCGAGCAGCGCGCACAGATTGCTCTGCGTTCCGCTGGTCACGAACAAACCGGCCTCTTTGCCGAGCAGCGCAGCCACGTTGGCCTCGAGTGCATTCACTGTGGGGTCGTCGCCGAACACATCGTCGCCCACCGGCGCCGCGGCCATGGCCGCCCGCATGTCATCGCTGGGTGTGGAAACGGTGTCAGATCGCAGGTCAATCACCTGACCAACGGTACTGGTGGCACTACCGTTAGCTGCGTGGTTGCTCCCCCGCTCGCTGAAGTTGCACTCGATTGGTGCCATGCCAAGTCGGTGACTGCTGCCTCGACCAGTGGCAACAGCGACAAGGCCCGTCGCACCGACCTGGCTCGCTGGGGGCGAGCCATCAAGACCTCACGCGGCGAGGTGGTCGACGAAGACGCGCTACTGGCGATCGAGACCGACCTGGACGGTCTCACCGCCAACGATCTGTCATCGGACAGCTTGCTGCGGGCCCTCGATCTGCTGAAACGCAGCTACAGCCCGTCCACCCTGCAGCGCCAGCTGTCGTCGATTCGCGGGTTCTGCCGATGGCTGGCAACCAAGGGGCTGATCGATACCAACCCCTTCGACGACGAGGTCCTGCAGGTCCGAGGTCGTACCGAACAAGCTGTTCGAGCCTTCACCCCCGACGATGTTGCGGCCATGATCGAGGCGGCTGCCGATCCGCCGAAGAAGGCGCGTTCAGCTTGGCCGACCCGAGATCAGGCCATCATCGATCTGCTCTCGGCGACCGGTGCTCGCAACGGCGAATGTGTGGCGCTGCGGGTAGGCGACATCGGAGGCGCCGATCGCCCGGTGCTCCATATCCAGCGAGGCACCAAGTCCGGTCGGGCGCGCGAGGTGCCCTTGGCCAAACACACGATGGAACGAGTCGACAAGTATTTGGCCGAGCGAGGCGAGCGAGGTCTGAGCACGACCGGCCGAGAATCGCTCTTCATACGCAACGATGGCCGCGACTTCAGCACCGATGCGCTCTATCACCTGGTCAAACGGCTGGCGCACGCTGCCGCCGCGCACCTACCCGACGATGCGCTGGTGCACGGGCTACGCCACCACTTCGGTTTGCAGCTGGCCATGCGCGGCGTACCGCCAGCGACCCTGCAACAACTCATGGGCCACCGCGACCCACGCACCACATCGATTTACACCCGCCACGCCAGCTTCGATCTCATCAATGCGCTCGATGATGCCGGCTGGTTGTCGTGACCGACCAGGGTGACCATGTCGTTCTGAAGTGCTCGGGTACTGCATGCGGCATGCGTTACCCATCACCCGCCGACGATCACCGCCTCCATGCCTGTCCGTTGTGCGAATCACCGGTTTCCCAGGTCGGCGATTACCACGCTCCTCCCCTGCCGGTCGCACCTGCCATCGAGCATGGCCAGGCCCAACTTGTTGGCGTGCTCGACAATATTCGCAGCGCCCAGAACGTGGGAACGATGATGCGTTCCGCCGACGGCGCCGCCCTCGATCATCTGTATCTGGGCGGCCTCACGGCTGCGGCCGACAATCCGAAAGTCGCCAAGACGGCGCTGGGCTCGCAGCTGTCGGTGCCGTCTACGTCGTGTAAGGACACCCTGCACTGCGTTGAACAGCTGCGACACGACGGTTTCGAAATCTGGGCTGTTGAATTCACTGACCGGTCAACGCCGCTGCAGACGTTGCAGGCACGCCCCGAGAATCTGGCTTTTGTCGTCGGCAATGAGCGCGCCGGTGTCGATCCGGTCATTCTCGAGCAGGCGGACCGTCACCTCCACCTCGACATGTACGGTTCGAAGACCACGCTCAACGTGGGAGTCACCTTTGGTGTCGTTGCATACTGGCTTCGAACTGCGGTAGCCGTTCTCTGAATCGACGGGACTGAAGGTTCAGCCGATAGCCGAGGCTTTCGACTGGAGGGCTACCTGAACCTGGCCGACCGCCGGTGGGTGTCAATCCAGAGGGTTGCTCGTCGACAAGAGTGCTCTTAAATTTCGCCGTCGCCCTTGAGCTCGCCTCGCAATTCGTCGAGCAGGTCGTTGGCGGCCTCTCGCGCCAGTTCGTATTTGATCTGAGCTGGAGTCTTGTCGTAGCCAGGATCAGACGATGGGGCCGCCGACGTCGCCTCGGGCTCCTCGACCGAGTCAGATGCGGGTGCAGCCACGTCGACCTCGGCCGATGCCTGGGCCGTATTCGGCACCTCCGAATGGTCATCGGCGGGTGCGCTGGGCTCGACGGACACGACCGGTTCTTGGGCGGTGGGCTCGAGCGGTGCGCTGGGCTCGACGGACGCGACCGGTTCTTGGGCGGTGGGCTCGAGCGGTGCGGTGGGTTCGGATGGCACCACCGGTTCTTGGGCGGCGGGCTCGAGGGGTGCGGCGGGTTCGGCGGGTGTCACCGGTTCGTGGGCGGGCGCAACCGGAACCGCTTGGGTCGTGGGGGATGCGGGCGTTGATTCGGGCGATGCCGCAGCGGTTTCGGGCTTTGACAGATCCTCGGGTGTCGGAGCCTGGACCAGTGGTACTTCGTGCACGGTGCCGCCGGCTTCGGCCACCTTGTCGATGCTTGCGCCCGACTTCACCCGGCCGTCGGGCAGAACGATGTGCGTCACGTTGGGAAGCGAAACATCGGCTGGCAGATCGCCGACTTCGGCCACCGCATCGGCGTTGGCAGTGCGGCCAGTCGCTTTGTCGGCAATGGCATCGAAGTTGGCATCGGATGCCGCGGCTTGTTGCTGGAGAGCGGCGATCTTCTCGCTCGGCGTCATCTCGAGTTCTTGCTCGCGCTTGGTGAGTTCTTGATCAAATTTGTCTTTGACGCCGTCGGCTGCGTCGCCAAGGTCCTTGGCTTCGCGTTTTATGAACGAGCCCACCTTGTCGAAAATTCCCATCCTGTAACAGTAGCCACTTCAGGGGCAGCATCTCGTCGATTGCGTCGGCTTGTTTCGCGAACAGGAACGCAGGAATCATCAGACGATGCACACCCGAGCTCTCGGCCTCGGCCGCGGCGGCCAATGGGTCCCCACCGAAGAGACCGGGTGAGACGCCGTGATTTCGATCGCAGCTGGATCGCGACCCGCAGCTGAGGCGGTTCGACAAGTCCAAATTCCATGGGTGCAGTCTTGCACCGAAGGACCTGAGGTCTAGCTATCGCTGTCTGCCATGGCGTCGTCGTCCATCGCATCGTCGCTGTGGTCCATGTCCATGTCCATGTCCATGTCGTCGCTTGCGGTTGCGGCGGATGCTTCGGCGTCGTAGGCCACGGGCACATCTATGGTCTCATCGCCGAAGTCGAGAGAAACCGTCAGATCGTCGGTGCTCTCGGGATCGAAGATCATCAAGTGCTTGCCGCCTGGTTCGAGCACCACGGTTTCACCCGACGCAATCACGAATCCTTCGGGAATCTCCGCCATGGCCATGGTGCCGTCGTCATTCGTTGTGGTCTCGTGCAGTTCGATCCTGCCAACGCCTTCGGCGGTGGCGCCCTGCAGCGTGACGTCGTTGTTGGTTGAATTCGAAATGGACAGGTAGCCCGCAGCCAGTTCAGGGGTGGCGATGCGGTAACGGGCATCTTCGATCTCGATGGCGCCGTCGTCGTCGCTACCACCACAGGCAGCAGCGAACATCGCCACTGCAACCAACAACAGAACGGCACGCAGAGCAGACTTCTTCATGGCTAACTGGTCGTCGGCGACGCGACTTGAGTTCCGCGATTCCCAAAGAAAATGTCAGGTCATTCCAGCGGTGCACAAGCAGCATCGACGATCAGCGACACCACCGAAACCTGTTCAGCACCGATCAACACGTCGGTATCGGGGTCAGCCGCGTTCGGGCGTTGATCGCAGACCGTCATGCCGCGAGTATGCGTGCCGGTGGTCTCGACGTTCACGCTCATGTCCGCTCGCTGAAAAAGGTCGGGCCGCGCCACCTCGAGCACCGCGCACGGGTCGTGCATGGCCGACATCTTGACGCCGTAATTCGCCAGGCTAAAGTCACTGTAGAAATCGAGACCGTCGGCAGCGGTGCTGGCAGTGGCGGTTCCCGAGGCGCGCAGCGCAGCGATCTCGCTCGGTCCCATCGTGACCTGTCGGGTCAGATTGAGTCCGGCCATGGTGATCGCGACGCCGCTGTCGAAGACCACAGCAGCCGCCTCGGGGTCGGCCCAGATATTGAACTCCGCGTAGGGCGTCACATTGCCGATGTCGGTAGAGCCACCCATGATCACGAGGCGTGGGATCCGGCGCACCCAGGTCGGATCTCGTCGGATGGCCAAGGCAATGTTGGTCAGCGGTCCGACCGCCACCACGGTCACGTCGCCTGCAGCCGTTTCATCGAACAATGCGCCCACCGCATCGTTGCTGGCAATGTCGCCCGAGAAAGAAGGCAGTTCGATACCGGCCAAGCCGGACTCGCCATGCACATGCCGAGCGTCGACGGCGTCGGAACCATTCAGCGGCCGTGCTGCGCCCCGGTGAACCGGAACGTTTGCGCCCGCGAGCGCGGTGAGGCCGAGCGCGTTGTAGGTCGTGTGCTCCAGACCGACATTGCCGGCAACCGAGGTCATCGCCACCATGTCGCAGTAGCGAAGCCCGCAGAAGATGGCGAACATGTCATCGAGTCCGGGATCACAATCGAGCAGGATCTTGGCCCGCTTGGTGTCCTTGCTCATTGCAGCTGCAGCAGGTCGGCGACTTCGCCCGCGGTCGGAAGTGAACTCTGAGCGCCGAAGCGCAACGTGGTGGCTGCGCCGACCATGACTCCCCATGCCATGGCATCGGTGAGTGTGCCGCCCTCGGCCAACACATCGGCGAGTGCCCCGCAGAACGCATCGCCGGCGGCAGTCGTGTCGACCGCGGCGACGGTCGGAGCTGCTTGGTGGTGGATCTCGGTCTCGTCGACCAGCAGCGCGCCCTGAGCGCCCAGCGTGACGACGGTACGTGCCGCAGGCAACAGCCGGGCTTGGTCCACGATCTCGTCGAAGGTCGTGGCCACAGAGCTTCCGGTGAGCAGCGCGAGTTCGGTCTCGTTGGGCACCAGCACGTCGACCGACTCGAGCAGTCGAGACGTCAGCGCTTGAGCGGGCGCGGGGTTCAGCACCACCAGCCCGCCCGCCGATTCGGCGGCTTCGGTGACCGCCTCGACGGGGATCTCGAGTTGCAGCAAGGTCACCTTGGCGACCTGCAGGGCCGTGCCTGCGGCCTCGATCTGTTCTTCGTCGACCCGACTGTTTGCACCCGGGCTCACCACGATCGAGTTGTCACCATCGGGACCAACGGCGATCAACGCAATCCCCGATGGTGTGTCGGCCACGACTCGCAACAGTGACACGTCGATGCCGTCGGCAACCAGCGCACTCTGAAGCTCTTCGCCAGCGGGATCGTCGCCGATGCAGCCAACGAAGGTGACCGAGCGGCCGAGCCGGGCTGCTGCAACGGCCTGGTTGGCACCCTTTCCGCCACTGACCCGAACATGATCACCGCCGAGAACGGTCTCGCCTGCAACCGGGTGATGTGGGACAGGCACGACGATGTCGAGATTTGCACTGCCGACAACACAGATGTCGACTTCAGATTTGATGGCCACGCTCCGACGATACAAGCGGGTCGGTCAACGCCAAGTGCTCGCCCCGGGGTCACGTCGCAGAAGCGTTCGATCATGGCGGACGGGTGCGCCGTCGGACTTGGGTCCGATGCAGCGGTTGGTACTGCCGCCCGGAGTGGCCGCACGGGTTGCCCCGACCGATCGCTCGGAGCACAGAGAGTGTGGCGTACCACTGGCCATTGTCAGCAACCGGCTCGTACTGCACCCGCGTCCAGATGACGGGCACATCGGCGTCATGGGCACACCCCACCAACTGCTCGACGGCCGTGATCACCGCTGGTTGGTTCAAGTCGAGCGGTGATCCCTCTTTGAAGTACGCGTTGCACATGTCGACGATCGCGACAACCGGGCGTGAGCCGAATGTCGCCCGCTGACCGGATATCCCGCGTCCGCATAACTCCGCTGCGTCCGTCTGGACGTCCATCAACCGAGCATAGATGTGGCCGGTGAACCGGACCTGCAAGACTGCGACATGGCTGATCTCCTCCGACACCGCCCCGACGGACCCGCTCGCTTTCGCGAGCTCATGGCGGCAGCCGACGGTCCGCTGCTGCTGCCCGGTTGTTACGACGCACTCGGTGCTCGCTTGATCGAACAGGCCGGTTTCGATGTCGTCTACATGACGGGCTTCGGAACAGCTGCTTCGTTGCTCGGCCGACCCGACGTCGGTCTGCTCGGACTCACCGAGATGGCCGACAACGCCCGCCGCATCGTGGCGGCAACGGACCTTCCGGTGATCGCCGACGCCGACACCGGCTACGGCAACCAGATCAACGCCATCCGCACGGTGCAGGTGTACGAGCAAGCTGGTGTGGCCGGGATTCATATCGAGGATCAGCAACTGCCGAAGAAGTGCGGCCACATGGAAGGCAAGATCGTGGTGCCTCGCGATGAGTTCGTGGCCAAGATCGCAGCGGCCGTCCACGCCCGCCAGAATCCCGACTTCACGATCATTGCCCGCACCGATGCACGGGCGCCCCATGGTCTCGATGAGGCACTCGACCGAGCTCGGGAAGCACACCAGGCCGGAGCCGACGTGCTTTTCGTCGAAGCGCTACAAAGCCCCGAGGAGCTGGCGACGGTCGCTGCCGAATTGAAGGGACTGCCGTTGGTCTTCAACTGGGCCGAGGGTGGCAAGACCCCACCGTTGACGTACGACGAGATCCACGAGCTCGGCTTTGCGATGATCATCATGCCGCTATCGACACTCCTCGTTGCCACGCGAGCAATGCAGCAGGTCCTGCAGCAGATTCGCAGCGACGGTTCGCCCGCCAACGCAGTGGCGTCGATGCCGGCGTTCGACGAGTTCACCAACACCATTGGACTACCCGAGATCCTCGATCTCGAGCAGAAGTTCGCCGGCTAGCAGGGCGCGGAATCGCGGCCGGCGACACCGAGTTCGAGCAATCTTCGACGAGACAGACGTCACCCGGCGCGCAGTATGCCGCTGCCGGTTGGACCGCACGAGTCAGGCGGTTTCAGGGCACGATGGAGATGTGCAGCAAGCAGACCTTCTCGTGATTGGCGCCGGCCCTGCGGGTGCGGCCGCAGCCATGCAAGCAGCTCGTGGTGGCGCCCGGGTGATCGTGTTCGACAAGGCGCCCTATGGCCGCGACAAGGTATGCGGCGATGGGCTGACCCCGCGGGCGATTGCGGCACTCAATGCACTCGACATCAGCTATGACGATGCGCATCGCATCGAAGGTCTGCGCATGATCGCCAACCAGACCGAACGCGAACTGGACTGGCCCAGCGGTACTCGCTTCCCCGATCACGGCGCAGTCTGGCCGCGCCGACGTCTCGACGCAGCACTCATCGACGGTGCCGCCGAAGCTGGTGCCGACATCCGCTATGAAACCGAAGCGCTGCCCGTGCTCGAAAACGGCAACGTGGTCGGTGTTGATGCCGGTGGCGAACAATGGCGAGCCCCGCTCACTGTGCTGGCCACCGGAGCCCCCGGCGCTGCCGCTCGCTTGGTCGGCGCAGAGCGCAACCGCGACGAGCCGTACGGCATTGCGATCCGCACCTACGCCGAGTCGCCTCGTCACGCCGACGACATGCTCGAAGCCTGCCTGACGCTGACCGACGACGAAGGCACTCCGGTGCCGGGCTACGGCTGGATGTTCCCTGCCGGCGACGGGACGGTGAACATCGGTGTCGGTGCCCTCAGCACGATGAAGGGCTTCAAGAAGCTCAATCTGAACAAGCTGCTCGAGTCGTATCGCGGCCTGGTGCAAGAACCGTGGACACTCGGCCCGGACCTGGAACGCCCCCGTGCTTGGCGGCTGCCGATGAGCGCACAGAAACGCCACGGCAATGGCTGGGTCGCCATTGGCGACGCTGCAGGATTGGTCAACCCCATGAACGGCGAAGGCATCGACTACGGACTGGAGAGCGGCATCATCGCCGCCGACCTGTTGCTGGCCGACCCGGCCACGGTGCCTGCCGAATATGACAAGGCGATTGCGGAACGATTCGACGGCTTTCTCAGCACGGGTAGGCGCTTCAGTTTCCTGATCGGCCACCCATGGATTCTGCGCAACGGCCTTCGCTTGGCTGTTGGTACCGACACCCTGGCCAACATCACCCTGCAGGTCATGGGCAATCTGGTCGACGGCGACACACCCGGTGCTGCTGGTCGCATCTTCAGGCTCACCGAGAAGACACTCGCCGTGGCGGACCCACTGCTACGACGATCGCGGGCTGCCGCCTAGCAACCTCCTCTCGGGTCGCCCGCATCCGAACCGCGAAACGAACGCCGGTCGGAGCTCGCAGTCAAGTAGCCTCCGAAGACGACTTGGAGGTCGCTCGTGCGCTGGTCAAATCTGTTCGTTCCCACACTGCGTGACGCGCCCGGCGATGCCGAGGCGGCAAGCCACAAGCTGCTCCTGCAGGCCGGATTCGTTCGACAACTTCACTCTGGCCACTACTCGCTGCTCCCCCTCGGGTGGCGCGTGCACGAGAAGATCGCCGACGTCATCCGACTACACATCAACGCCCTCGGCGGACAAGAGTTTCATCTTCCCGCCATGCACCCCGCACGCCTGTGGCAACAGTCCGGACGATGGGAGGTCATGGGCGACGAGATGTTTCGGTTGAAAGACCGCAAGGGCGCCGAGATGGCGCTGGGCATGACCCACGAAGAAGTGTTCGCCAACCACGCCGCCGAAATAAGTTCCTATCGAGATCTGCCACAGCAGTGGTACCAGATCCAACTCAAGTTTCGTGATGAACCCCGAGCCAAAAGCGGCCTGCTGCGGGTGCGTGAGTTCTTCATGAAAGACGCCTACAGCTTCGATATCGACGAGGCCGGCTTGGACGTGAGCTTCCAGGCCTACAAAGACGCCTACATCCAGATCTTCAAGCATCTGTCGCTGCCGGCGGTACCGGTCGATGCGTCGTCGGGCTCGATGGGTGGCTCGGGATCGAACGAATTCATGGTGCCCAGCACCGCCGGCGAAGACGATGTCGTCATGTGCGTCGACTGCGGCTACGCGGCCAACGTGGAACGGGCTACCTCGGTGGTCGCCGAGGTCGTCGATACTCCCCCACCCGATGCACCTGAGTTGTTCGACACACCTGGTGTGCGCACGATCGCTGCGCTGGCCGACTTCGAGGGTGGTGCCAGCGCCGACCGACAGATCAAGACCATGGTCATGGTGGCCGACGACGAGATCGTGCTGGCTCTCGTCCGCGGCGACCACGGCCTGAACGAGCAAAAGCTCAGCGATGGCCTTGCGGCGGTGACCTTGCGCCCTGCATCACCCGACGAAGCCCAGAAAGCGCTGGGTGCAATGCCGGGCAGCCTGGGCGCCGTAGCGGTCACCGACATGCGCATCGTTGCCGATCATGCACTGCAGGGTCGAACCAACATGACGACGGGCGCCAACATCGATGACAAGCACTATCGCGGTGTCGATATCGCTCGCGATATTGCCGTCGGTGAATGGCTCGATCTGCGCACGGTTACCGCAGGTGAACCTTGCATCGGCTGTGGCCGGAGCCTCGAAATAGTTCGTTGTATCGAGACAGGTCACATCTTCAAGCTGGGCCGCAAATACACCGAAGCCATGGGCATGTTGGTGCTCGACGAGCATGGCGACAAGCACGTGCCCATCATGGGCAGCTACGGCATCGGCATTGGTCGGGCGTTGGCGTCGATCGTCGAGACCCACCACGATGAGAACGGTATGAAGTGGCCGGTGGCGGTGGCGCCATTCGAGGTGTCGGTCATCATGGTCAGCATGCGCGACGAGGACACCGTCGCCGCCGGCGAAGATCTTTACAAACAGCTACGCCAGCGCGGTATCGATGTGGTGCTCGACGATCGCGACGCTCGGGCGGGCGTGAAGTTCGCCGACACCGAACTCACCGGTATCCCCTGGCGTGTCACCGTTGGCCCCAAGGGAGTCGTAGCCGGCATGGCCGAGCTGACATCGCGCCTCACGGGCGAGACCATCGAGGTCCCCATGGCCGATGTCGTGAACCAGGTGGCCGAAGCTATCGAAGCCGAACGAGTGCCGGCCGGAGCCGAACCGATCTACCGTTGATCTCGTGAATACGGTCGCACTGACCCCCGAAGAGCAGGCCATGCTCGACGGGCGCGATGGTGAGGGCGTAGCGATGTCTATGCGCATCGTGGTGCGCTTGGCCGAGGCGATGGGTGCAAGCGGGCTGCTTGCCATCTCGGGTGCGCACATCGACTCGTGTCTCTATCACGGACAGTCCGGTCTCGACTTCGTTCACCGATTGCGCCAGGGCAGCGCCGCCGTGCAGGTGCCGACGACGTTGAACGTGTCGAGTCTGGATCTGTTGCATCCGGAGCTCTACGTCGGCGACGCCGACGAGGCGGCGAAGTCCCACCTGCTCATGGACGCGTACGTGTCTCTCGGCTGTGAACCCACGTGGACGTGTGCGCCTTACCAACGGGAGCAGCGTCCGGGGTTCGGCGATCATGTCGCCTGGGCGGAGTCGAACGCGATCGTCTTCGCCAACAGCGTTCTGGGCGCCCGCACGCATCGGTACGGCGACTTCATCGACATCGCTGCTGCAGTGACGGGTCGGGTTCCGCATGCGGGCTTACATCTCGAAGAGAACCGGCGGGCCACAATCGTCGTCGATGTGTCGGAGCTGCCTGGCGCACTTCTTCGGTCCGACGTGCTGTATCCCTGCCTCGGCTTCCTGATCGGACGACACTGCCCGGACCAGATCCCTGCAATCATCGGCCTGTCACCAGAGGCAACCGAGAGCAACCTGAAGGCACTCGGCGCGGCTGCTGCGTCGTCGGGCAATCTCGCCATGTTCCATGCAGTCGGGATCACGCCTGAAGCGCCAACACTCGAGGATGCGACTGGTGGGTTGCATGTTGACAGCATCACCTTCGACCCGGCCGACATCCGCACCGTCAGAGACGGGCTGTCTTCGGATGCAGACCGACCGCTGGCCACGGTGAGCCTGGGAACGCCGCACTATGGACTCGATGAGATCGGCTTGCTACACGGCGAACTGGCAGGGGCTGCAATCGCTCCGCACGTCGCGTGCTACGTCTCGACAGCGCGCGAGACGTTGCACGAAGCAATGCTGCATGGCTGGGTCGCCGCGCTGCGCAAAGCCGGCGTGACCTTCGTGACCGACACGTGCACCTACATCACGCCGATCGTGAAGGACACGACTGGGCTTGCCATGACCGATTCGGCCAAGTGGGCCTATTACGCACCCGGCAACATCGGTGTCGAGGCCGTGTTCGGCTCTCTTTCGGAATGTGTGGCTTCGGCGATCGCCGGGCGGGTCATTCGCCACGAGAACTTCTGGATCGTCGATGACTGATCGATTACAAGCGCAGGTGATCGTCGAGGGGCACGCTCGCGGTCCGCTGTCTGTACTGCTCGAACCGGTGAGCTTCTGGGGCGGCTTCGATCCCCTGACCGGTGAGATCACCGACGTCCACCATCCCCAGCATGGCGCGAAAATCGGCGGGACGATTGTCGCAATGCGTTCTGGGCGCGGATCCAGTTCGGCGTCGAGCGTGCTGCTAGAAGCGGTGCGATTGGGATCGGCTCCCTTGGCGTTCATCCTGACCGAGCCCGACGAGATACTCGTGGTCGGCGCACTTGTGGGCTACGAGCTCTACGGCGTCGCTACGCCGGTACTGGTCATGGATTCCTCCGACCACGACCACCTGCGCAATGGCGAGTTCGTCGACATCGATCGTGAAGGCACGGTCATCAGCAGCTGAGCGCTGTCCGCGTGGGTGTCGATGCATCGTTGATAGGAGTGTTCTCGTCTCGCGATGTCCCCGCACCCATCGTGATCACGAGGTCGGAATTTCGTCTTCTCAGACGTCGGAACGTCAGGGGCACGACGTGGGCAAGGCAAGGGCATTGGTCGATGCCGGTTGAAGAACCGGCTTGCCTGACCGTCTCAGCGAATACAGTCAGACGGTGCGCCCCGATCTGTATCGACTCGAAACCCTCAGCTTGCATGCCGGGCAGAGGCCAGACCCCACGACCGGGGCTCGGGCCGTGCCGATCTATCAAACGACCTCGTACAACTTCGAGTCGGTCGATCAAGCAGCGTCGTTGTTCAATCTCGAAGAGCCGGGGCACCTCTACAGCCGCATCTCGAATCCGACCGTGGCGGTGCTCGAAGAGCGCCTGGCTGCCCTCGAGAACGGAACCGCAGCAGTCTGCACCGCCAGTGGGCAAGCGGCACTCTTCATGGCCATCTCGACGCTGATGGACAGTGGCGGTCACATCGTGGCCAGCCGCAACATCTACGGCGGCAGCCACAACATGCTGAATGTGACTCTCCCCCGGTTCGGTATCACCACGACCTTCGTCGACCCTCGTGATCCCGATGCGTTTGCCCAGGCAATCACGCCCGATACGCAGTTGATCCTGGCCGAGATAACCGGCAACCCCGGCCTCGAGGTCCTGAACGTGCCACTGGTGGCCGATGTCGCCCACTCCCACGGCCTTCCGCTGATGGTCGACAGCACGTTCACCACGCCGTATCTGATCAATCCGGTCGAACACGGTGCCGACATCGTCATGCACTCGGTCACCAAGTTTCTGGGTGGTCATGGTGTAGCGATCGGTGGTGCGCTGGTCGACGGTGGCCGTCTCGACTGGACCACCACAGACCGCTTCCCGACCCTGACCGAGCCCTACGTCGGCTATCACGGCTTGTCCTTCGCCGACGAGTTCGGCCCGGCGGCGTTCTCTGCCCGAGCACGAGCCGAGGGTCTGCGCGACTTCGGGGCATGCATGAGCCCCACCAACGCCTTCCACCTGCTGCAAGGTGTCGAGACCTTGCCCGTGCGGATGCAGCGCCACGTCGACAACACGCATCAGGTCGTCGAAGCACTGCTGGCCAACGACGCGGTCACCTGGGTCAAACACCCGAGTGTTTCCGAACACCCCGATCACGAGCTGGCCAAAGAACTGCTGCCCCGTGGTGCCGGTGCAATCCTGAGCTTCGGGATCAAGGGCGGACGCGAAGCCGGCCGCACCTTCATCGAATCGGTCCAGCTGGCGTCGCACCTGGCCAACATCGGCGATGCCAAAACGCTCGTGATCCATCCTGGAAGCACGACCCACGGCCAGATGAGCTCCCAAGATCTCGAAGATGCCGGTATCGGCGAGGAACTCGTGCGCTTGTCGGTCGGGCTCGAACATGTCGACGACATCGTCGACGATCTTTCCCAGGCGCTGCGCCGATCACAGAAGGCTCGCTGATGACCTCCTTCACCTTTGCCGACGAGTATCGCGTCTCGGGTGCAAGCGGCGGGCGGGACCTGGGCACCGACGGACCTATCGTCGTGCTCGTGCACGGCGCCGGCATGGACCGCACGGCGTGGTCGCTGCAGACCCGCTGGCTGGCCCACCATGGTTGCCCGGCGTTGGCAATCGATCTACCCGGGCACGGCGCATCACCCGAATCCGAGCTCGATTCGGTCGACGCCTACGCCGACTGGCTTGCCGGGCTGGTTAGGGCGCTGAATCGCCCAGTGCATGTCGTTGGCCACTCGATGGGGTCGTTCATCGCGCTGGAGTGCGCAACCAAAGCGGACCTGGCATCGATCACGCTGGTCGGTACTGCCGCAGCCATGCCAGTCCATCCGGCGTTGCTCGAAGCCGCCCAGGCCAACGACCCTCTGGCGGCCCAGCTGATGGCTGGCTGGGGTTTCGCCGCCGCCACCCGCACCGGTCCGCACCCGTCACCGGGCAATTCGATGGTGGGTTCGAATCTGGCCATGGTTGCTCAGACCAAGAACGGCGTGTTGTTCAGCGACCTGACCGCCTGTGCTCGGTACGAAGATGCGGTGTCGACTGCGGCTACCTTGTCGCTGCCCGTGAGCTTCCTGCTGGGAGCCGCCGATAAGATGACGCCGGTACGCGCCGCCCGACCGCTGATCGACGCCGTCGATCACGCCACGGCAGAAATCGTGCCCGGTGTCGGTCACATGGTCATGATCGAGGCGCCTGCTGTCACCCGCACCTCGATCGCCGGAGTTCTTGGCTCGCGTGTCTGACCCGTCGAATCCGGCACCCGAGGGTGTCGTAGATCAATCCCATGCCCCCGAACCTGCTTCGGCGCAGCCCGGGCCCACTGAACCTGCGCCTGCGCAGCCGTTTCCGCCCGATCCCAAGCCGCGACGCCGGGTAGGTCTGCCTCGCCCATCAGCCAAGCGGTGGGGCATGAATCCCGAAGACCGCATGCGCGTAATGGAAGCATGCCTCGTCATTCCTGGCGCAGGTTGGGCGCTGCACTTCTCGCTGATGATGACGATGTCGGTCATCGTGGCGATCATGGGCCTGTCGGCCAACTCAGCCGCACTGGTCATTGGTGCCATGCTGATCGCTCCGCTAATGACACCAGTGCTCGGAATCGCCGCTGCGATCGCCATGGCGTTGGGTGACGCCGTCGTGCGATCTGCCACAACGGTGGCCGCTGCGACCGCGGGCGCGATCGGCGGCAGCTACATCATTGCCGGGTGGTTGCCGGGCGAACTTCTCACCGACGAAGTGCTGGCCCGTACTGCGCCCGACGCGCGCGACCTGGTGGTCGCGTTGGCCGCAGGAGTCGCTGGCTCCTATGCCACCGCCCGCCCCGACGTGTCCAGCTCGCTACCGGGCGTGGCCATTGCCGTGGCGCTGGTTCCGCCTCTCGGTGTCGTTGGTATCACCTTGCGGGCCGGAGAAACCGACCTGGCCCTGGGCGCACTGCTGCTGTACGCAACCAACCTGGCCGCCATTGTGACCGTGAGCACGGTTGTGTTCGTCGCCGCCGGGTTCGTTCCCGGCCGTCGCCTGCTCAGTATGGCGCCCCGCGTGATCGCCGGCAGCTTGATCGCCCTCATCGTGGTGGCGATCCTGGGCGTGTTGCTGGGTACCCGCAGCCTCGACAGCGCTCAACGCTCTTCTCAGCTCACCCAGATTCGCTTGGCTGCCGAGACATGGCTCGAAGGCACGTTCAACGACTCCGAGGTTTCGGTAGACGGAAACATCGTTCGAGTCACCGTGACGGGCCCCACCCAGATCCCACCGTCGTCAGACCTGCGAGCAAAGATCGCTGATGTTCTCGGCGACGTACCTGATTTGCGAGTCACCTGGATACAAGGCCAGACAAGCGAGGCGATCATCGCCGCAGAAGAACGTACTGCTGAGCAACAGGCTCGATTCGAGGCGGTCAGCGAGGTCGTCGATGGATGGCTCGCCAGTTCGGGCGACCCCGACGTCTTCGATGTCACCAACCTGGATGTCGGTGACGATTCGGTCGTCACGGTGTCGATCTCGTCGGCGATCCAACACCCGGATCGGCTCGACCTGGAAAGTCGACTGCTGCAGCGGCTGGGCGAGCCGGTGGCCGTTGGTATCAACTGGGACGATCTGTCTGCGGGTGAGGCCCAACGAGCCATCGATGAGGCCCAGAGCGCGGCTCGATCCATCGTGCAGGACTTCGGCAGTAGCCGGGCACTGACCATCGACGCCGTCAACTTCGATGGTCGCACGTTGGTGGCCGATCTTCGAGGAACCGTGCCGCCCGACGGTGCCGAGCTCGAGAACTCGCTGCGCGAGCTGCTCGGCCCAGACGCGCTGATCAATGTGTTCTTCATCGAGCGGCTCCCCGTCATCCCCGCGCCCACCCCCACGCCCACGCCGACACCTACACCAACCCCGACACCAACTCCCACCCCCGAGCCGACGGCAACCCCCGTGCCCACACCGAATCCCGACGCCACGCCTGATCCCGACGCCATCCCAGCCCCAGACACCGCAGACGCCGATGATGGATGAACTCGGTCTCCGACGCAGATCTGTCAGATAGCAGGTACCGACAGGACCGCACCGCCGAGGCCGCCGCGGGCAGGCCACATCAATCATGGCCCGACTACTTGGCCTCACTCGCCGGTCTCTAGTCGAGCTCGTCGAACAATCGCAGGAACACACCCGAGCGAACCTTGGGCGTGAAGTACGTGGACTTGGCTGGCATGATCACGCCGCCCTCGGCGACCGCCATCATGTCGGCGATGGTCACCGGGGGCACGAAGATCGGAACCTGATTGTTCTCTGCTGCGTCAGCGGCAATGATGGCAAAAGGCTGCGTATCGGGTGTGTAGGAAATGTCGAATGCGCCGTAGTGCTCGACGATGCCCAACACTTCTCGTTCGAGCACCACGGGATCCAGCGATCCCAGCAGAATCTCGGCGCCACCGGCCACGGGTCGTTCGTCGAAGTTCACCACGTGCCATTCGCCATCGAGCACGATCGCAACATGGCCCGAAGAAACGGTGGCGACATCGGAAACGGTCTCGACCCGAAACCGTCGTTGGATCGCACGCAGCACGGTGGCGTGGTCGACTCCGTCATGAAGTCGCAGTAGCCGGTGGAATCCGACCAGGTGCAGTGCCTGTTCGGGAAAGATCGACGCCAACACCGGTAAGGATATGCCCTGCGCGTAGAGCGTTCTGTTGGCGGCTGATCGATGATGCCCATCGATGATGAACAGCGGTTCATTGTGCATACGTTCGATGATTCGAGCTGTCGCGGCGGCGTCGTCGATTCGCCACACGGTTTGCTGCAGGCCGTCGTCACCTGTGATGTCGAGCAGGGGTTCGCTTTTGGTCACGACATGCAACTCGCGCTCGAGACTGCCGTCGTCGCGAATGGCGCAGGCAATCGGGCTCGATGCAGCCTTGACCGTGGTGAAGTGTTCGGCCAGCAGTTGGGCTCGGTCTGCTCGGGTCGCTTCGTGTGGCTTGGCCACATCGTGGTAGTAGCCAGCCGGAACCTCGCACACGATTCCGGATTGGAGATGGGCACCATCGATGAGTCGGTACACGTAGAGCGCCGGTTCGCCATGAGCGGTGAACATGTCGGCGGCGAGAATGTCTTCGAGCGCGGCCCGGCCCCGGGTCACGAGCGTGGTGTTGTCGACGGTCGCGGCGTCGGGTTCATCGTCGGCAGAACGGGTCACGTGCAGGTATGAGTCCGGATGATCGGCGCGAAATTGCCGTCGCTGTGCGACTGTCAGCGCGTCGTAGGCCGGTGATACCACGTCGTGGGCCACACGCTGTCGAACCACCATGCCGCGGAACGGTTGGATGCCTGTCATCGAGAGGCCTGCATGTCGGATCCTCGCTTGATCATTGCCCCTCGCGACTGTCGCAACCGGCGGGGTGCCCGCAGGGAGTGGGACAGTATGCCGCAGTGCTAGCGAACCTCGGTCGTTTCGTCTGGCGCCAGCGGCCACCAGATCAGTTCGAGCGCCAGCCACAGCAATCGAGACCTGGCGTAAAAGAGAAGAGGCACAAATACGGAAACGGCCAGCGCAGGAAGCAGGATCTTGGGCACCGATGCTTCTCCTCGGGTAGCGATGAACCCGCCGACGATCACGACCAATAACAGGGCAAAGGTGACAACCGTGTTCACGCCGACGCCACCAATGAACGATCCGACCTGACGCTCCATGTTCAGCTGACAATTCGGACAGTGCAGTTCGACCTGGGCTGGATGGCGGCTGATCCGCGACGATGCGCAGACGGGGCATCGACGACGAAGTGCTCGCGTGATGGAAGCGAGTCGTCCGGGTTGCGCTGCCCCTGGAGTCATGTGCTGACCGTATCGGCGATGCACCCTGCTCCGCCAAGGCGAACAAGCGTTCTATGATACTCGTCATGGTGCTCACCGCTATCGATCCCCGTCAAACCCATTGCGGTCAGGGCGCAGACCTGCAAGTTGCAATGCAGACGTCGCTCTTCGGCTCGGGCGAAGTGGTCTGTGCCGATCTCACCGCCTCGCCTCAACCCCTCGACGATCGGTCTTCGGTGACCTTTCAACCGGGGTGGCTTCGAGGCAGCGATGTCGTCTTCGAGCAGCTGCGCGATGAACTTCCGTGGCGAGCCATGGAACGCCCGATGTATGACCGACTGGTGGCGGTGCCCCGACTGATCTGCACCGTCGAGCCCCGGTCGTTCGATGCGAGCCATCCGCTCGCGGTGATCACCGTGGCGGTCGAAAATGCACTTCAGACCCGTTTTTCGACCGTCGGCGCAAATTTTTATCGGACCGCTCACGACTCGGTCGCCTGGCACCGTGACCGCATCCGCAAGACTGCCCGTCCCACCACGGTGGCGCTGGTGTCGCTCGGAAGTCCCCGCACCTTTGCGGTGCGACCTCATGCAACACACCCCTCAAAAACCGCAGAAACAACACGAATAACACCAGCAACACGATTTCGTTGGCATCTCGGTCACGGCGACCTGCTGATCATGAGCGGGCGCTCTCAACACGATTGGGAACATTGTGTGCCCAAGGAAAGGGCTGGTGGTCCACGAATCAGCTTGGCGTTTCGTGCACGCTGACGCCGAGGGGGTCCACGTACAGACCGTGCAGGGGTGCCAACATTGTTGGCTAGTCACAAATTAGAGTGGCGCCCGCGGGCGGTATCCGGAGGTCTGCAGTGAAACAATTCAGAGTTACGTTCTTCTTCCTAGTTGCTGTGTTGGCGCTGGGCGGATGTTCATTGGGGGGAAGCGACGGCTCCGAGGTGTCGGTCGCCGAGGGCGTCGAACCGCAAGCAACGCCGAACATTGTCCAGGCGGTTCCCGCGCAGGACTCGACCGTCGACGGTGACGGGACCGACCAACAAGACGAGGTCGAAGGCGCGACCACCGATCCCACGTTGCCTACCGCAGTGACGCTGCCTACAGCAGCCCCGACGCCGGAACCAACGGTCGATCGCACACAACCCAGCACGTACATCGTGCAGAGCGGCGACGTTTTGGGCCTCATCGCCGAACGTTTCGACGCCGACATCGCAGAACTTCGTCGGGTGAACAATCTCGATGGCAACCTGATCCAGGTTGGACAGACACTCACCATCCCTGCACTCGACGGCTCCACCACGACATCGTCGGACAGCGATGCATCTGGCAGCGCAAGCACTGATGCGGCACCCGCCGCAACGAGTGCCCCGGTGTCATCGGGGCCCGTCAGCTGCGGCTCGGCCACCGGCCACTGCATACAACCCGGCGAAAGCCTGACCGGAATCGCCGTCGAGCTCGGCGTCAGCGTGGATGCGCTTCGAGCAGCCAACCCCGGCATCGTCGGCGACCTGATCCGCTCTGGATCGTCGCTGAACATTCCCGGTGGCGGTACCGCTGCACCGGTCACACCATCGAACCCGGCAGCGCCCGCCGGAACGCCGGCGGCAGTCGCAACCGTTGGCCCAACCGGCGACGCCGACTGTGCTGCCCGCAACCCCGACTTCCCGTTCTTCCACGGTGCCGACGGCCTCTGTTACGCCAACCCGATTGGTGCAACCGTGGTCCCAACGGTGGCGGGAACCAGCAGCGATACCGTATGTGAAGCCGGACGATTCCTGTGGGACGACGGTCTGTGTTACCCAATTCCTGGCGTGACCGTCACCGCAACCGCTGGCCCCACACCCACATCTAGTTCGCTTCCCGACTACGGCACGGCGCCATGTCGCGACGGCTACCTGCCACTCGACAGTGGCCGTTGCTGGCCCGAGCCCGACACCACGCCAGCCACAGTTGTTCCGGCGGCCGCTGCCACCGCTACCTCCACTGCGGGAACGGCCACCGCGTGTGCCGAACCGAACTTCACCGAGTCCAACGGGACCTGCTTCTTGCTGCAAGAGGGTGTCGATGCTGGCTGCACAGTCGAGAATCAAGTGCCGAAGTGTCCATAGACACGGCGGGGTTGACAACCACGTCGTTGTCGTAGGTCGAATCGATCATTGCGAGGGTCGGGCAGCATCGCTGCCCGACCCTCGGCTTTTTGAACCCCGATCGCTGCCTGCGGCTGTGGTTCACTAGAGCATGGCTGACCCACAGGCTGGTGCCATCACCAGACGAATACGTGTCCCGCGTCGCGAGCGCGCCCCGCTCAACGCGGTCAGCCGTCGTGTCGGGCTGGCACTGAGTCTGGTCGTGTTCGTTGCGCTCGTCGCCTGGCTCGGCGGCGACGGCTATGTCGACTCGGCTACCGGCGATCCTGTCAGGTTCATGGATGCGCTCTACTACGCTTCGGTTACGGTGACCACGACCGGCTACGGCGACATCACCGCAGTGAGCGACTCGGCGCGGCTCGCAACGATCCTGCTGATCACCCCCGCCCGCATCGTGTTCTTGATCCTGGTTGTGGGCACCACGGTGGAAGTGCTGACCGACCAATCCCGCGAGTATCTCGCATCACTTCGATGGAGGCGCGCTGTGCGCAATCACATTCTCATCTGCGGCTATGGCGCCACCGGGCAAGCCGCCGCCGCCGAGTTGATCAAACGGGGCGAACCCATCAGCGACATCGTTATCGTCGACAGCGATCCGGCAGCCGTCGACGCCGCCGCCCAGGCTGGCTTCGTGACCATTGGCGGCGATGCCACCCAGAGCGCGGTTCTCGCCGAGGCCCGCGTCTCCCGTGCCCGATCGGTCGTGGTTGCCCCCAACCGAGACGACACCGCAGTGCTGATCACCCTCACGGTTCGAGAACTCAACGAAACCGCTCATATCGTGGCCGGCGGGCGCGAGCAGGAGAACCTGCACCTGCTTCGCCAGGGTGGCGCAAATGAGGTCATCGACGCCACCGCAGCGGTCGGGCGCATGATCGGCTTGGCCACCACTACGCCGGAGGCGGTGCGAGTGGTCAACGATCTACTCGATTCGGGAACCGGGCTCAGTTTGTTGGAAGTGGCACCTGTGCGAACAGCTGCAGGATTGGGTGCTCCCGCATCCACCACCATCGTCGCCGTCATCCGCAACGGCAAACGCCTCGCCGAGACGGCGATGGCCGCTACTGATCTGGAAGCCGGCGATCGGCTGATCGTATTGTCGGAATCGTCCTGAGGACCCACACGACCTGAATCAGGCGGTGAAGAAGTCGGCTCGGGGTGTGTGGGTATCGTCGTAGACCGGCTCCTTGATGTCGCACCGGTACTTGTTGTTGTCGGCCCCCACGATGCCCATCTCGCCCAGCAGGGTTCGCATGTTGAAGTAGTTTTCGTGTTCGAAGTGCGCAGCCAGCGATGGTTCGTCGTCCCACAACTCGTACACCTGCATGATCGTGGCATCACAGGGATCGGGCGCGAAGCAGTACGCCTGGCAGCCGGGCTCGTCGTCGCGAGTCGCCTGCTGAAGTGCTGCGCTAGCGGCACACGCTGCGTCGCGTTGGGCTTGGGTCCCGAACTCGATTCGACCGGCAATGATGATCATGTGGCTCCTTCATGGCGTTCAAAAAGACAGTAGCGGGCGGGTCAGGATCTATGTTTGTGTGGTGGACGTAGCACTGATCACTGGCCGAGAAACCGTTGAAATTCTGGAATTTGCAACGCCTGAACCGCAGGGTTCCGATGGCGTTGTCGTGGAAATCTCGCTGTGTGGAATCTGCGGCACCGACATTCACGCCTGGCAAGCCGGGTCTGAATACAACCCGGCGGTCTGTGGGCACGAATGGACCGGGACCGTCAGCGCGGCCGCCGCCGATGTCACCACGGTGGGCGAAGGTGATCGCGTGGTGGTGGCGGTCCCGGCGGCGTGTGGACGATGCGCTAGCTGTCGTGCCGGCTACACCGACACCTGCTCAACGGTGTTCGCGCATGCAACCGGCCGCCACCCAACGGCGCCCGCCCATGGTGGCTTCGCAACAGCTATTGCGGTGTCGCAGGACCGGGTGACTCGGATCACCGAAGACATCACCGACGCCCAGGCTGCCCAGATCGAGCCATTGACGGTCACATTACATGCGACCCGCAAAAGTGGCCTGCAACTGGGCGAGTTCGCCGTTGTGCAAGGCGCAGGCCCCATTGGACTGCTCACCACGCAGTTGGTGCATGCCGGTGGCGCAGGCACCACGGTGGTGGTGGAACCGAACCAGGCACGGCGCGAGCTGTCGCTGAGCCTGGGCGCAGACCATGCCTTCCACCCCGACGAAGCCGCCGACCAGATCCGTGAGCTGACCGGCGGCCTGGGCGCCGACATCGTGTACGAGTGTGCTGGCGTGCCGGCAACCGTGCAGACCGCCGTCGATCTGGCACGGCGCGGCGGTCGCATGTGCCTGATCGGGCTTGCCAGCGGCCCGGCCACCATTGACCCACGCATTTGGTTGGTCAAGGAAATCGGGCTGCAGGCAGCACTGGCCTACACCCACGAAGAGTTCGCCATGGCGATGGGTTTGGTCGCCGACGGCCGGGTGAATGTGGACGCCATGCATACCGCGACGGTCGGGCTCCACGGCGTGAACGATGCGTTGGCCGGTCTGGCCGCAGGGGTGGGCGAGATGAAAGTACTGGTCGACCCCCGGATCTAGAAATTCAGCGGCAGCTGGGTGGGATCCACCACGTACACGATGGCGGCGGCGACGCCGAATCCCAGGGCAGCTACCAGCGAGGGTGCCAGCGCAAGCGCCTGGGGCCCCACCCGCCGAGAAACGCCCACGATCACTCCCCCGACAAGTCCGACTACCAGACCTCCGAGATGCCCGCCCAGGGACACGAACGGCAAGAAGCTGAGCGCAATATTGACCGCGATAAGCGGTGCAACGCCTGACTTGAAAACGTTTTGTCCGGCGACGAGCTGCAGTGTTGCCACGGCGCCCATCAGTGCGAAGACCGCACCGCTGGCGCCGCCGACCTGGTGTTCTGGCTCGATGATGATTGCTCCCAGCGATCCACCCAGCACGCCCGTGACGAACAACGTGGTGAAGGTCAGTGCGCCGAATACGCCTTCGATCAGGCGCCCGAGTTGCCAAAGGACCAGCATGTTCAAGCCCAGGTGAACAATGTTGAAGTGAATGAAGCCCGACGTGAAGACTCGGTACCATTCGCCGTCGAACTCCAGACTCGAACGGTACAACGAGAGTTCGCCCAGCCCTTCGATCGAGACGCCGCCGATCGTTCGAACGGTGGTGGTCATGGTCCAGCCACTACCCGACCACGTGTCGTAGGCGAAAACCGCGCTGCAGATCAAGATGATCGCCGTAGTCGCCAGGGGCAGGTGTGTGCGCGCAGCCGCGCTCGGACGACTGGTCCCAGCGGGTGTTGGCGTCTGTTGTGTCGCGGGCGCGGCAATGGGATTTGGCTGGCGCACACAGATGGGGCACAACGGTCCTACAGGCGACTGATGGGTGCAGCTCGGACACATCGATCGACCGCATCGTCGACAGCCCAGAGTCCCCAACCGATCGGGGTGGGTGGCACAGACCTGGTCGGTCGAGGGCAAGGGCACGGCGAGAGAGTAGCCACCACAGCCCAGGAAGTCGTCGCAGGCACCCATGCTCACCGCTAGCGTGCAGCAACGTGATCAAACGCCGAGGGGATGGCAGGTGACAACGTATTTCGCGGGTTTCGACATCGGCGGTACCAAGACGCTTGCCCTGGTCGTCTCGGACCTAGGCGATGTTGTTCACCAGGTTCGTGTACCTCGGCCTCGTGGCCCCGACGAGACCGTCGAGCAGCTGTGCACCATGGTCGCCGACGTGCAGCGAGCTGCGGCTGTCGACATCGCTGCAGTCGGTATCGGCATCGCCGGCGCCATCAGTCGCAGCGGTTCGGTGCAGTTCTCCCCCAATATTGCCGAACTCGTCGACTTCCCCCTTCGAGATCTGTTGGCGCAGCGTCTTGTCCTGCCCACAGTTGTCGACAACGACGCCACAGCAGCGACATGGGCCGAACACCAGCAAGGAGCAGGTCGGGGTGCTGACGACCTGCTGTATGTGGCACTCGGCACCGGTATCGGCACCGGCTTCGTGCTCGACGGCCGCATTTACAGAGGCGCTCACGGGTTTGCTGGCGAATCAGGCCACATAGTGATCGATCGGCTTGGATCTGAGCACATCTCGGGTGTGCGGGGTCCGTGGGAGATGTATGCGTCTGGCAGCGGACTTGGTGCGCTTGCCCGCCGGTGGGCATCCGAGGGCCGACTGGCCGGCGTGCTCGACGCCGCCGACTCGGTCGAGGCGATCCGCGGTGAACATGTGAGCGTTGCGATCCAGGACAACGATCGCGAAGCGCTTTCGCTACTCGACGAGTTTGCGTCCTATGTGGCGGTAGGCATGACCAACCTGATGTACGTGCTCGACCCGGCACGCATCGTTCTCGGGGGCGGCCTGGTAGAAATCGGCGAGCCGCTGCGGGTACGGGTGCAGCAGTGGGTCGACAAGACGACGCTCGGCGGAGCGTTTCGCCCTCATGTGCCGATCGTGCTGGCCGAACTCGGCCCGCAATCAGCAGCGTTGGGTGCAGCTTTGCTGGCTCGTCAACTGGTCAGCTGACGCTGCCCGTCTGGTCAGTGACGCCGGGCCAATCGGCGAAGGCCAACCCGGTTATGCGTTCGTAGGCTTGGGTGTAGCGCTCGGTGGTGGCTTCGAGCACATCACGTGGCAGCGCGGGTGCCGGGTACGTCTTGGGCCAGTCGAGCGTCTCGAGAAAATCGCGCACGGGTTGTTTGTCGAACGATGGTGGTGTCGACCCCGGCTGCCACTCGTCGGCGGGCCAGAAGCGCGATGAGTCGGGCGTCAGCATCTCGTCGGCAACGACCAGTTCGCCGTTCACATGCCCCAGTTCGAACTTGGTGTCGGCGATGATGATGCCGCGCTCGCAGGCCAATTCGGCGCCTCGGGTGTACAGATCCAGTGCAATGGACCGCGCTTGCTCGGCCAGGTCTGCACCCAGGATGTCGACCGCCTGATCGAACGTGATGTTCTGGTCGTGGAGCCCATCGTCGGCTTTGGTCGACGGTGTGAACACGGGCTCGGGCAATTGACTGGCTTCGAGCAGTCCTGCGGGCATCGCCGTGCCGTGTATGGTGCCGGCGCGCTTGTATTCCTTCCAGGCCGATCCGGTGATGTAGCCCCGAACAATGCACTCGACCGGCAACATCTCGGCCTTGTGAGTGAGCATGACCCTGCCCGCCAGGTCATCGACTGAGGCCGCGGCCGCCACGTCGTTGACGTCGGTCGAGAGCAGATGGCTGGGCGCAACATCTTTGAGCTGATCGAACCAAAACGCGGAGATCGCCGTGAGCACCCGGCCCTTGTGCCGTACCGGCTCGTTCATCACCACGTCGAAGGCGGACAGGCGATCCGACGCGATCATGAAATAGCGGTCGTCGCCGGCGTCGTACATATCGCGAACCTTTCCCGAATATACGTGAGGCAGGTCAACGACGTAGGCGGGTTCTCGCATGGAAATCCTTCTCGGAGACTGTCAAGGACGCGTCGTAGAGACCTTATTCGTTTGACGCGCCACCCAGACCGACCATCCGATCACTTCGCGATCGTGTTCGCGAGCCTGTTGCCAATCGTCTTGCTCGGCCAGCCACTGGTCGCTCGCCTGGCCCGGGTGCAGCACGGCCCAATCGCGTGCCGCCGCAGCGGTACGAGCCAGGTACGCGTCCCAGCCGGCGTCGTCTGGATCGACACGATGCAGCGGTTCGAACCCGAAGTGTTCGAGTAGCGCGCGCTGATCCGCAACGGTCTCCACTGCGCCACGTTGGCGTCGCACCCGATCAGGATCTGCTGCGGTATGGAGACGGGCAGCACCTATCACCGCTACTCCCCCACTCTGCAGGCGTTCGGCGAGGGCCCTGGCCGTTCCCCTGAAGTCGTGCCACACCCATTCGGCGCCGATACACACCGCCACGTCGCAGGGTGAAGCTGGCCGGTAGTCGCGGGCCTCGCCCAACACCCACCGCAGCGTCGAACCTGCCGATCGGTCGCCTGCTTGGGCGGCTGCACGGGTGATCATCCAGGGCGACAGGTCGACTCCGACACCACGAACGCAAGCGCGCTGGGCGGCGCGGAAAAGCACCTCTCCATAGCCGCACGCATAATCCACGATGTGTGCTCCGTCGGCGATCCCCACGGCATCGATCACCTCGTCGAGCTGGGTCGACGTCATCGGATTGCAGATCTGCATCGAGTGATGCAGAGCCTCGAAGACCTCGAATCGACGCCAGACGTCGTCCAGATCGGTCCCCGCCCGCACCCTGATGGCCGGGTCGAGCAATGGGCGAGGTGCGCTGATGGTCAGCCTTCGAGCAGTGCGGCTGCTTCGAGCGCCGCGTAGGTGAAGATCAGGTCCGCGCCTGCGCGTCGGAAAGCCGTCAGGCTCTCGAGCAGACAGGCATCGTAGTCGATCCAGCCGTTTGCGCCTGCAGCCTTGAGCATGGCGAACTCGCCGCTGACCTGATAAGCGGTGACCGGCAGTGTGGTGTTCTCACGGAAGTCGCGAATCACGTCGAGGTACGGCATTCCCGGCTTCACCATGACCCAGTCGGCTCCTTCGAGTTCGTCGAGGCGTAGCTCGCGAAGGGCTTCGCGGCGGTTGGCGGGATCCATCTGGTAGGTCTTCTTGTCGCCGCCGCGTGGTTCGCTGTCGAGCGCTTCACGGAAGGGCCCGTAGAAGGCGCTCGCATACTTGGCGCAGTAACTGTTGATCAGCACATGTTGGTGGCCGGCAGCATCGAGTGCGTTACGGATGGCGCCGATGCGACCGTCCATCATGTCCGAGGGTGCAACGACATCGGTACCGGCGTCGGCTTGGGCCACCGCCATTGCAGCCAGTATCTCGACGCTCTCGTCGTTGACGATCTGGCCGTCGACCACTACCCCGTCGTGGCCATCGGAGCTGTAGGGGTCGAGCGCAATATCGGTGATGACCATGAGCTCGGGCACCTCGGTCTTGATGGCTCGAACTGCCCGCAGATTCACATTGTCGGGGTTCGTCGAATGGGTGCCGTGGCTGTCCTTCTGCTCGTCGGGCAGCGCCGGGAACAACGCAACACCGGGCACGCCGGCTTCGGCGACGGCTTCGCACTGTTTGAGCATCAGGTCGATCGACAACCGTGCCTGTCCGGGCATGGAAGCGATCGGCGTGGATTCGCCTTCGCCTTCCTGCACGAACATGGGCAGGATCAGGTTGTGCACACCAAGATCGGTTTCACGGGCCATCGCGCGGATCGCGGCGGTCGATCGGTTTCGGCGGGGCCGTTGCTGCATGGCGAGAGGATATCTCGCCTCTACCCACCCTCGACTAGACCCAACGGCTCATGGGCCTTCACTGCGGGCGCGACATCACAGAGGCTGATCGGCCCCTTCGACTGAGCGAACGGGACATCGGTTGCTATGTTCCGATCAGTGGAACCCGTCGAGCCAACCAGCGCAGCGTTGCGAGGCCTGGTCAACGAGCTCGAAGACAAGCTGTCCTCGGCGCCATCGAGTCGCATCACCAACCCCGACGGCATCGAGGTGATCGGCCAATCAAGCCCCGAGAGCGGGTGGACCGGGCTCGTGAGCGACCTCGATCAGAAGTTGGCGACCTCACGCAGCAGTCGGACCCGCAATCCCGACGGCATCGAAATCATCCCCGAGCGGCGGATGCCTGGATGGCTCGGCATCGTGCTCGTCACCCTGTTGGGCATCGGCATCGGCGCAGCCGTCGTGCAGCCATGGGAAGAACGTTGCACGTACGGGCGCGAGCTGTGCGCCGTGGCCGAGCTCGACATCGATGCCCTTCGCATCACCGTTCCGGACTCTCGACTGATCGCCGCGTTGCCGAACATCGACGCTCTCGATCCCCACGACGAACTCACTGCGGGCGAGATCTTCGCCATGGAGCGCTTCTCCCATCTGGACTTTGCCGACCTCTTGACCGACGAGGACATCGATCGACTGCTCGCCATTTCGGGCTGAGGTCGAATGCGGTCGATGACACGCCGGCTAACAGCGCGCCGCTGGTCCTCGTAGTGTCATGGCATGGAGCTCTACGACGCCATGCGTACCAACCCGTCGTGTCGCTATTTCACCGATGAACCGGTCGACGACGCAACCTTGCACCGCATCTTCGATCACGCACGGTTCGCCTCTTCGGGCGGCAACCGTCAGGGATGGCGTACCATCGTGGTCACCGACCCCGATCTGAAGTTGCAGCTGTCGCTGCTGCACGCCAAGCAATGGGACGTGTACCTGGACCATGCTCGTGACGGTGTCGTGGGTTACCAGACGACCGATGCGCAGACAACGATGGACGCCTACAGCCCGGCGCAACAACGGCTCACTCGCACCGACGACTTTGCCAAGGCGCTGGCACAGGTTCCTGCTCTGCTGGTGTGTTGTGTCGAGCTGTGGACGTTGGCGGTGACCGACAAGGATCTCGACCGCCAGAGCATCGTGGGCGGCGGCTCGTTGTACACGTTTGTGCAGAACGTGCTACTGGGTTGCCGCAACGAAGGACTGGGATCGGCGCTCACCACCTTGCTCGCCGCCGAAGAAGAGGCCGTGGCCGAACTGTTGGGTCTGCCGGCCGAAGTGGCGGTGGGCGCGCTGGTCGCCATTGGTTGGCCAGTGCCCGAGAAGCAGTACACCAAACTCACCCGCAAGCCGGTCGAAGAGGTCGTGTTCCGGAACCACTACGGCAATCCGTTCGAGATCACCTAGCGCCCAAGGAGCACCCTGCGTGGTCGGGGCGTTTCTGCGTTGTGCCGACGGTTTGACCTGTGCTGGCCCGCTACGGTGGCCGGGTGGCATGGTTGCGCTTCCCCCGCCTTGCGCTGACCGATGTCATCGCCGGCGCCAGCGTGGCGATGGTGCTCATTCCGCAGTCTCTGGCCTATGCCGAGCTGGCACAGCTTCCGCCCTATATCGGGCTGTTCGCCGCCGCGTTCCCGCTGCTGATCTTTGCATTGTTGGCCTCGTCGCCGTACCTGCAAACCGGCCCGGTGGCAGTCACGAGCCTGCTCACCATCGCCGCCTTGCCCGAGGTCGAGCCGACCGAGCTGCCGGCAATTGCCGCGCTGATGGCGTTCATGGTGGGTGCGCTCCGAGTGTTCTTCGGCGTGGCCCGCCTGGGTTATGTGGTGCAACTGATGAGTTCGCCGGTGGTGATGGGGTTCACGTCGGGAGCCGCCATCGTGATCATGTCGTCGCAGCTGCCGAAATCGCTTGGGGTGGCACCACCCGACGGCGGCGTGCTCTGGCAGGCAGGGTGGGCGCTGCTACATCCGGGTGAATGGTTGATTCCTGCCGTGGTCTTGGCTGGCGTCACCATTGCGCTGTTCAAGGGCGGGCGGCGTCTCAGTCCTGTCTTTCCCGGCGTGCTGTTCGCCGTGATCGTGGGCATCGTGTACTCGCGAGTCGGGGACTACAACGGTGACACCATCAAAGAGATTCCCGAAGGGCTGCCGCCGATCAGTTTCGATCTGCCATGGGATCAGATCCCGACGCTTCTGCTGGGAGCGATCATCATTGCCCTGGTCGGTTTCGCCGAACCGGCTTCGATCGCTCGTACCTTCGCCAACGAGACCGGTGAGCGATGGGATGCCAACCAGGAGATGGTGGCGTCGGGCGCCGCGAACTTCATGGCCGCGTTCTCCGGTGGTTATCCGGTGGGTGGATCGTTCTCGCGCAGCTCGATCAACCGGCTCGCCGGAGCCAAGACACGCTGGAGCGGCGGGATCACCGGGTTGATCGTGATTGCGTTCCTTCCCTTTGCGAGCGTGCTCGAGCCTCTGCCGACCGCGGTACTGGGCGCGATCGTGCTGGCGGCGGCTTCGTCGCTGGTGAATCCGGTCAAGCTGGTGCGGCTGTGGCAGCGGACCAAGACGCAGGCGCTGTTGGCGTGGGCCACGGCAGCCGCGGTGCTGGTGTTTGCTCCCCGTGTAGAACGCGCCGTGATCCTGGGTGTGGTGCTGACCCTTGTGCTGCACCTCACCCGTGGCTTCACCATGGCCCGCGAACCTCAGGCTGATGGTTCCGTGCGGGTGCAGCCGGTCGGCATGATCTGGATGGGCAACGACGCCAACTTCGAGCAAGGGCTGCGCGAGGCCGTCGAGGCGAGCAGCGCCGGTGTCACGATCGACTTCGCACGCATCCCGTTCCTGAGCGATTCCACCATCGACGCCATGAGTTCGGTCAGCGAACAACTCAACACCAACGGTCACCAGCTCACATGGATAGATGCGCCGATCGGAAGCGAGCGCATGCTGAACAATGTGCGGACCGGTGAGCCCGAACCGAAAGGCGCCACGCCGCCGACCGATCGAGTTGAGCGCCCAGACCGTTAATGTGAAGCCAGCGAGGGCCGGCGTTCGACCACTCTGGTCACCGATTCGAACTGCTTGGCGATCGCGAGCAGCGCGAGATCGCTGCGGGGCGCAGCGATGATTTGCAGCCCGATGGGTAGCCCATCGTCGGAGAATCCAGCCGGTACCGAGATGGCGGGAACGTTCATGATGGTCACGTCGCTGACCACGCGCATCCATTCGATGTAGGTGTGCATTTCGATGCCGTTGATCTCGGTGATGTATTCGGTCTCGACAGGAAACGGCGGCACCTGCGCAACGGGCGCCAACAAGAAGTCGTAGTCCTGAAAGAAGTCGACCGTTCGCTGGTACAGCTTGGCCCGGGTCTTCCACGCATCCATGTGATCGGCCATCGACAGGTCTCGTCCCCGTTGCACGTTCCACCGCACAGTCTCTTTTGCCTTGTCGCCGGACTTTTCGACCAGCTCGCCCAGTCCCAGGGCGAAGCTCCACGCTCGCAGGGTGTCGAATACGGCGCCGGCCTCGCTGAGATCAGGACAGGCTGCCTCGACTCGGTGTCCGAGTCCCTCGAAGACCGCGGGTACGTGTGCCAACGCCGCAGTGACCTGGGGGTCGATGGGCAGCCCGCCCAGATCCGGCGCCCAGGCGATGCGCAGTTGGTCTGTGGGTTCACCAATGGGCGGGGCGAAGTGGGGTCCCGGTGTCTCCAGCGCGATGGGGTTGCGAGGGTCGGGGCCCGCCTGAGCCGCAAGCAGCAAGGCGACGTCGTCGACGGAGCGGGCCATGGGGCCTTCGGTGGACAGATAACTCCACGGGTGGGCCTTTGGCCATGCAGGCACGCGGCCGGGCGACGGACGCAGACCAACGACGTTGCAGAATGAGGCCGGGTTGCGCAATGAGCCGCCCATGTCGGATCCGTCGGCCAGCGGCACCATGCCGGCGGCAAGCGACACTGCGGCCCCGCCACTGGATCCACCGCAGGTCCGCGACGGATCGAAGGGGTTCTTGGTGGAGCCGAAGACGTCGTTGAAGGTCTGTGAACCGGCACCGAATTCGGGTGTGTTGGTCTTGCCCATGGTGACCGCACCCGCATCTATTGCACGTTGCACAACCAGCGCGTTCTTGGTCGGAACTCCGTCACTCAGCAGGGTCGACCCGTGCGTGGTGCGGATACCGGCGGTGTGGGCCAGGTCCTTGTGCGCTATTGGTAGGCCGTGCAGCAGTCCGAGTGTGTCACCCTTGGCTTGGCGTTCGTCGGCAGCAGCGGCCATGGCCAGTGCATGATCGGGCACAATCGTGACCATGGCGTTGAGCGCAGGGTTCACTCGGTCGATGTGTTCGAGGTGCGCAGTAACCACTTCGGTCGACGAGATCTCGCCGGACTGCATCATCGCCGTCAGCTCGACGGCGGACTGCCAGACAAGGGCTTCGTTGGGTTCCACGTCGCAACGCTAACCACCCGCTCGAATAGACGAGTAAAGTCAGTTCCGAAACCGCTGCCACATGGTGTGACAGCGGCTCTACAAGGAGTAACAAGCATGGCAGTTTCGGTTGGCGACAAGATTCCCGACGTCGAAGTTCGAGTACTCGGCGACGACGGCGCGCCAATGCCCGTGCAGACCGGCGACATCTTGGGTTCGGGCAAGGTCGTTCTGTTCGCCGTTCCCGGTGCGTTCACCCCTGGTTGCTCCAAGGTGCACATGCCTGGTTTCGTACAAAACGAAACCGAACTTGCGGCCAAGGGTGTAGCCAAGGTGGCCTGCATCTCGGTCAACGACGCCTGGGTCATGGGAGCCTGGGGCGAAGCTCAGGGCGCCAGCGACATCATGATGCTCGGCGACGGCAACGGCGAATTCACTGCAGCCATGGGCCTGACCATGGACGGTTCCGGCTTCGGGCTGGGCAGTCGCTCTCGCCGCTATGCCGCCATCATCGAAGATGGTGTGATCACCAGCCTCGACGTCGAAGAAGGCGGCGGCGTCGAAGTCTCCAGCTGCGAAACGGTCATCGGCAAGCTTTAAAACCGCGTGTGTGAGTCTCAGACTGCGCCAGGCGGTCTGAGACTCCCAGGACCTGACCAGGGTGGTCAGATATCAATGATGGCGAGGTCGCTTCGCTCTGCGAACCCACGGAGCAGCTCGGTTGCACGCTGGACCGCCGCCAGCTGATTGGTGCTGTCATCTCGACCGCCACCTGCGGCGACCACGTCGACGTTGATGGTGTCGGCTTCTCGCGATGCCATAACCATCTGGCCATTGGTGGCACCGGTCGAGGCAATGAAGCGTTCGCCGACCAGCGCAAAGAACCCCGACCCACCGGCACGGAATTCGAAACCGCCGACCTCGAGCAGATAGTCGTGAAGACGTCGCAGGTCGGTGTCGGCGACCTCGTGGATCTCGAACGAGCGCACGTGCATGGTTGGCACTCTAAACACGCCAGCCGCCAGCTGCACAGATCCACCGACCATGTTCACATCGTGTTCATACACCTCGTGCACGTCTACAGGCGCGGCCGCTGTCCCGCATAGGATCATGCGGTGAGTATCAATGCCTGGCGAGAGACCGCACAACGAGAGCTGAAGGGACGCGACCCCGACGACCTCACGGTGACCACCCCCGAGGGCATCGACATCAAGCCGCTGTATACCCAGGACGATCTCGAAGGTCTCGACCATCTCGGGTCGGTGCCGGGGCAGGGTTCGTTCGTGCGCGGCCCTCGAGCGACCATGTACACGAATCGACCGTGGACGATTCGCCAGTACGCAGGCTTCTCCACTGCCGAGCAGTCCAACGCCTTCTATCGCGCCAATCTGGCCGCGGGTCAGATGGGCCTGTCGGTGGCCTTCGATCTCGCGACCCACCGGGGCTACGACAGCGATCATCCTCGGGTGCTCGGCGATGTGGGCAAGGCTGGCGTGGCGATCGATTCGGTCGAGGACATGAAGATCCTGTTCGACGGCATCCCGCTCGATCAGATGAGCGTGTCGATGACCATGAATGGCGCCGTCTTGCCGATCCTGGCCTGCTACATCGTTGCCGGCGAGGAACAGGGTGTGTCACAGGATCAACTGGCTGGCACGATCCAGAACGACATCCTCAAAGAATTCATGGTGCGCAACACGTACATCTATCCGCCGGAACCGTCGATGCGAATCGTGGCCGACATCATCGAATACACCGCGCACAACATGCCGCGGTTCAACTCGATCTCGATCTCCGGCTATCACATCCAAGAAGCTGGAGCCACGCTCGATATCGAGCTGGCCTACACGCTGGCCGACGGCGTCGAATACGTGCGGGCGGCGCTGGCCAAGGGCCTCGATGTCGATGCGTTTGCTGGCCGCTTGAGCTTCTTCTTCAACATCGGCCAGGACTTCTTCATGGAGATCGCCAAGTTGCGGGCGGCGCGTCTGCTGTGGTCGGAGTTGATGGCGCAGTTCGAGCCGAAGAATCCCAAGTCGTCGATGTTGCGCACCCATTGTCAGACGTCGGGTGTCTCGTTGACCGAGCAAGACCCGTACAACAATGTGACCCGCACGGCGTTCGAAGCGCTGTCGGCAGTGCTCGGCGGAACACAATCACTGCATACGAACAGTTTCGATGAGGCCTTGGGTTTGCCTACTGAGTTCAGTGCTCGCCTGGCTCGCAACACCCAGCTCATTTTGGCCGAGGAAACCGGCGTGACCCGCACCGTTGATCCACTGGCTGGCAGCTACTACGTCGAGAAGCTCACGGCGGATCTGGCCGACAAGGCTCGAGAGATCATGGCCGAGATCGAAGAAGCTGGCGGCATGACCAAGGCCATTGCAGCGGGTTGGCCCAAGTTGCGAATCGAAGAAGCGGCCGCCCGCAAGCAGGCTCGCGTGGACCGGTTGGAAGACGTGGTAGTGGGCGTGAACAAGTACGAGGTCGCCAACCCCGAGATGGTCGACGTGCTCGACATCGACAACACCGATGTGCGCCAGCAGCAGGTTCGTCGGCTCGAAGAGACGCGGTCGCAGCGCAACACCGAGGCCACCGAGGGCGCACTGGCTGCACTCACGTCGGCGGCCATCGGCGACGGCAACCTGCTGGCGGCGTGCGTCGAGGCCGCTCGCCAACGAGCGACCGTCGGCGAGATGAGCGATGCGCTCGAAGCGGTGTTCGAACGACATCAAGCCGAGACCAAGTTGATCTCGGGTGTCTACGGCGCGGCCTACGAGGGCGACGAGGGTTATGCCGCTATTGCCGCCAATATTGCATCGTTCACCGACGAGTTCGGTCGAGCTCCAAAGATGTTCGTGGCCAAGATGGGCCAGGACGGACACGACCGCGGCGCGCGCGTCATTGCCACGGCGTTCGCCGATCTGGGCTTCGACGTGCTGGTCGGCCCGCTCTTTCAGCAGCCCGACGAAGCAGTCGCCGAGGCAATCGCCAACGATGTCGATCTGATTGGGGTGTCGAGCCATGCGGCTGGACACCTGACGCTGGTCCCCCAGCTGATGACTGCACTGAACGGCGAAGCCGGGGGCAAGAACATCACGGTCATCTGTGGTGGTGTCATCCCGCCCAAGGACTACGACGAGTTACTCAACCATGGGGTCGGTGCGATCTTCGGCCCTGGGACCAACATCCCCGAAGCGGCGGCGGAAGTCATCGAGATCGTTCGCACCGCCAAAATAGGAGCACACACGTGAGCGAGAAGCCATTCAGAATCCTGGGCTTGCAACAGATTGCCGTAGGCGGCCTCGACCTGGGCGCATTGCGCAACTTGTGGGTCGACACTCTGGGCGTCGAGAAGGTCGGCGAGTTCGAGAGCGAGTCCGAAAACGTTCGCGAAGACATCCTGAAACTCGGCACGGGTCCGCACGCGGTCGAGATCGACCTCATGGAGCCTCTCGATCCGGAGTCTCGGCCCAAGGTGCACGACCCGGCGCTGAATCACATCGGCTTATGGGTCGACGATCTGTCAGCGGCCGTGACCTGGCTCGAAACGAACGGTATGCGCTTTACGCCCGGTGGAATCCGCAAGGGCGCATCGGGGCACGACATCTGCTTCGTGCACCCCAAGGGCAACGACGAGTTCCCGGTCTCGGGCCAAGGCGTCCTGATCGAACTGGTACAGGCCCCCGCCGACGTCATTGCCGCGTCGTGATCAGGTGCGCCGCATCGTCTGCAGGAGAGCCACGGTCATACACAGCGTAGCTCCAGTCACCGTTGCCAAGACGAAGCCCAGATTGCTGAGCGTAGAGCCCGTTCTCATGAGCCCGTCGGAGCTGGATTGAGTGATCAGCAGTACCGGTACTGCCATCGCAGCCAGCACGATTCCTGTTGCTGGTCGCAGCCAGACAACAAGCGCACAGCCGACCAACAAGGCCGGCCAGATCCAGTAGAACAGATCAGGAAGTTGGAACCGCAATGGAGCCATCCAGTCGGTACCGATCGGGCGCAAAATACCCAGGCCGGACGCCCGCACGCCTGCCCACACGCCCAGGGATGTGCCAGCCAGACAGCCGCTCAGCACGACAACCCATCGGTGTCGTCGCGATGTCGTGGATTGGGTCAGTGCCACCGCCAAGCCAACCCAAATCACCGCCAGAAGCAGCAATCGTGTGATCAGGATCGCCTCGGGGCCCAGCGCAGCGGCCGCGACCGCTCCTGCTGCGAGGAACGGCCGAACCGGGGTGAGCGAGTCTGGTCGCAACGCGAACAATGCGACAACGGTGGCTGGCACCAGCCATAAGCTGAAGCCGACCGATACCGCCTGGCTCGTACCGAGCATCGCCTGGGCGGCCACAGTTGCGGTCGTGATCAGTGCCAACATGAAGGCCGAAACCCCTACAACGGCAGTACGAGCTCGGCGTCGTGTGGATTCACCGTTCGCCCGGGCCCGTTCGGCAATGCCACATCGCAGAAGATTAAAGGCGTCGGCGAAGCGGGGGCGCTTCTGGTCTGGGTCGGCGGTGTCCAGCAGCGTGGTGATCATCTCGTCGCCGCGGGTCTCGACATATTCGGGTGGGTAGGCCACCGAGATCAGTAGCCAGTACTTGCGTTCGAGTGGAGTCATGAGAAGACCTTTCCTTCTGGTCTGCAGTGGGTGTGAGGGTTGAGACGGATGCGAGCCTTTGTCGCCACAAGATCGACCGTGGTGACTGCATCGGCGAGGGCGAAGCGTCCCTCTTCAGTGAGCTGGTAGTACCGACGTTCGCGGCCATCTACCACTTCGGTGCGTTCGGCCTCTATCAGACCGTCTCGGCACAGTGCATCAATGATGCGGTAAAGCGAACCGACCGGCGGGTTCAGGCGGCCGCTGGACACCTCTTTGATATCGAGCAGAATCCCGTAGCCATGCCGGGGGCCGCCGGCCAGAGATGAGAGTAGGGACATGCGCACCGGATCTATATTCACGATTCGAGACTATATGCGATCTCGTCGGCAGATTGGCGTCGGGTGCTACTCGGTGGTGAAGACGACCGACGTAGTGTCGGCCCACGCGCCGGTTGCGGTGTGCGGCGGTGTGTCGAGCTGGCCTGCGAGAGAGAAGCTCTGCGTTCCCGTGTCGTCGATCGTGATCTGCATTGTGTCGCCGCGCCTGCCGGTGATCTCCAACGTCGAGTTCGCCATCAGCCCAAATGCACGGAATCGCAGGACTCCCTCGGTGCGCTCGAAGCACATCTGGCCAGAGGGAGGAGGGCCATCCCGATCGATGCATATTGCGCCGCCGTCGGGAACTGCGCCCACCGGCTGCGCATCGTTGGCCGCACCGGATCCGACGCCGAGCACTGCGGCGCCGAGGAGTGTGAAACCAAGGACGACCGCGATAGCAACAGCGACGATTTTCACGATCGTCTTCAGTAGCGCAGTGCGCGAGTGGCGTGGCTTTGGTGTGACGGGGGCGCTCATTGCGCCGTCCTTTGGGGTGTGCTTCCGCCGCGGCGAAAGGTCTGCTCCGCTGAGTGAGTGCAACGCACGACAACCTCGTAAGAACAGGGTGGGACAGTCAACGCGCAATCGCGTTGTTGAGCGAAACATGCGCCTTTTCGAACACGATGTCAAGCAGATTTCATCTCGGATCGATCAAGGTTTTTCGAAGAGGTCCAACGAGCCGGTGATCAACGGTGATTGAGCTTCAGCCCAGCCGTTTCCCAGGCGACTTTCGCCAGCTGACCGGTGGACGACAGGGTTACATAGGCGGTCTGCAGATCATCACCGCCGAAGCAGATATTCGTGGTGACTCGGTCGGGCATGGGCACGAACTTCGGGGCTGCACCGGTTGGCGACAGGATCGTGATGCCGCCGTCGACGATCGTGGCTACGCATACGTTGCCATCGCTGTCGATGGCCAGTGAGTCGAACAGGAAATAGCCGGGTCGGCCCGCGAGCAGTCGCCCGCCGTTGGGCTTGTCGCGACGCTCTCCCAGCAGCTCGCCCGCTCCCGCCAGTTCATAGGCCCACACCTGGCCGGTCGGTGTCTCGGCTATGTACAACTCATCTTCGTCGGGAGAAAGACCGATGCCGTTAGGTCCTGCCAGTGGGAAGATCATTTCTTGGATATGAGAGCCGTCGGCCTTGGCATAGAACACGCCGGTCCGGTCCTGTAGCCGATCCTGGAGCTTGCCGTGGTCAGTGAACCAGAAGCCACCTTGGCGGTCGAAGACCAGGTCGTTCGGGCCCCGCAGTTGGACGTCGCCCGCGTGGGTGTAGAGCACATCGAACTCGCCGGTGACCGGGTCGACGCGTTGGATACTGCCGCCGGTGTAATCGGGCGGAACGTGTCCGGGATAGGTCTTGCCCCGTCGATCGTGGAACAACATGCCGCCGTTGTTGCACACGTAGATCTTGCCGTCGGGACCGACCGCAGCACCGTTCGGTCCCCCGCCCAGGTCGGCGATCACGTCGACCGTGCCATCGGGGTCGACTCGACTCAAGGTCTGGCGCGCGATCTCGACCAGCACGATCGAACCATCGTCCATAGCGATTGGACCTTCCGGGAATCGAAGGCCGGTGGCCATGATTTCTATCTCGGGGTGTTCAGCCATGATTCATCGTCGCGCAGCCGTTGGGCCCAGCGTTAGCCTCGGGCCAGGGCCGCGTGCCGCCTCCCGCTCCCCCGGCGGAGGGAGTGTGAGCACACGTTGCACCGTTCGAGCGTAAGATCTCGGGCACGATCAATCGTGAATATCGAGACCGACCAGTTGGGCGGCGGGCACCGATTTGCCAGTGACACTTTCGATCCCATCCACCCGTTTGCGATCAACAATGCAACATCGTGTTGTCGGCTGCTGATCATCCGCGGACGTGAGTACACCTTTGTCGACCGCTACGAGACCTGGGTTCAGTACCGCAGCCGGGCGCTTCCGCAGCGGGTCGATCTCGACCCATTGCGGAGCCGACTGGAAGCCCGGGAGACGGGCACCGCGTCGTGGACGGCATCTCGGCCGTCCACGCTCGTGCCCGTATTGCGATCCTCGAACAAGTCGAGCATCAGTGCCACAAACGTGAAGGTCATGCTCATCGAGCATCTTCGCTCGGCCCCGGGGGCTTGGAACCCATTCGTGTACTCGTAGGTTCAGTGACCTGCGAGCGCGCTCGCAATTGTCTCCACCACCCGACGAGCGTTCATGTTGCTCATGTCGGGTAGCAACGCCAAGTCAGGTTCGAATACTACGGGATCGGCTGCAACGGGCGTGAAGCGTGCCCCGGGATCGCGTCGTTCCAAAATGCTGGTCACGTTGGAGTCAGTGGATTCGGTCGTCATGTTGTGGTGTCTCCTAGTCGACACCCGCTTGTCGGCACACTCTGTGCGCCCTACTCCGGCGGGTACTACAGCATGCGCATCGCAATGGATCAATGATGGTTGCCTATCTTCATCCGATCGAAATGCAATCGTTACGAAACAGGTCATCAGCCGAGTTGACGTAGGCGGGTCGCGACGTCTTCGGGACATGGGTTCTCCGTCGATGCATTCACAGAATACGACGCTATTGTCGCGGAGAGGTGTGTGAGATACTGGCGCCATGACGAGACCTGCTGACCTGCCCATCGTCGACCTCATGGTGGAGTTGCCCCATGGTGGCGCCGGGATGGGCATGGATCAGGCTCGCAAGCTGATGAAAGACTCGGGTTCCGGCGAGTTCGGCCACCACCCGGCCGAATACCTGTTCAAGGACGCCGGCGACCGAATGAGCAAGGATCTCACGATCGACGAACTGGTGATGCTGATGGACCATCACGGCATCACCACTGCGCAGATCGATGTCAACCCGGTTCGACCCCACGAGTCACACGAGATCTTCGAGCGCCACCCCGGCCGCTTCTTCGGCTCCGTCGGGATCGACCCCAACCGCGGCATGAAGTCGTTGCGTTCGATGAAGGCTGCCGTCGAGTCTCATCCGGCGATCAAGTCGGTCTCGGCCGCCCCGTGTCTGTATGCGCCTCAGGTGCCGATCGACGCTGCACTCATGTACCCGTTCTACGCAGCATGTTGCGAACTCGATGTGCCGATGAACATTCTGGCTGGCGTCCCGGGGCCCCGCGTGCCGTTCGACTGCCAGCGCGTGGACCGAATCGATCAGGTTTGCTACGACTTTCCCGAGCTCAAGCTGGTGATGCGCCACGGCTGCGAACCGTGGCAGGACCTGGCGGTCAAACTCATGGTCAAGTGGCCCAATCTGTACTTCTCGACCACTGCGTTCGCGCCCAAGCACTACCCGCAGGCCATCATCGACTTTGCAAACACACGCGGTACCGAGAAGGTGATGTTCGCCGGCTACTACCCCGGCCTCAGCTGGGAACGAGTGCTGGGCGAACTCGATGACCTGGGCCTGCGCGACCACGTCTGGGAGCCTTTCCTGGCCGGCAACGCTCGGAGAGTCTTCAAGCTCGACGACTGACGCAAGTGACGTCAGCTGGCGCGCCGGTCCCATGGCAGTGCGCACACTGGTGGTCTATTGATCCACCGTGAAACGCAACGACATCAGTTCGTCGTTCTCCCAGCTGTGGGCGCTGATCGTGACAGTGAGCTCGTCACCATCGTCTTGCACGTCGAGCATGCCGTACTGCCCCGATCCGCCAATGGCGCCCTCGCTGTAGGGGCCCCCCTTGACGCTTGCCGGTCGGTCAAGGGCCGCGGCGTGAAGCAACGGGAAGCCGGTCCCGCCTCGATTGGAGTAGTTCGTATTCGTTCCATCATCGATGGCGACCATGTGGGCGTCGCCCGAGATCATAAGAAGATTTTCAATGCGGTTGCTCGCAATGAAATTCGCAATTTCGGCGCGTTCTGTGGTGTATCCACCCCAGTTGTCTCCCCCTACTGACGCCTCGGCAATCCAGGGCACCGGATTGATCCAGACAACCAGCTCATGAGAGTCTGCCGACTCGCTGAGTTCATCGAGAAGCCATTCCTTTTGTTGTACGCCAAGCATGCTCTTGTCCGCATTGTCGTCCTTGGACTGCTCATCACGAGCTGATCGAGCGTCGGTCATGATGAAGCGCACGCGTCCAATGGTGAAGGCTTGAAACACTGCGGACGATGTGCCGGCCAGCTCGTAACTCGGTACGTACTCGCGATAGCTCGCCATGGCGGCTGCCCGCGCCACCGACGTCGCGTTCGAGTCGTTTGCGCCGAAGTCGTGATCGTCCCATACATAGGCGATGGGGCTTGAGCGATAGAGCGCTGCTTGACCCGGTTGCGTGAGTGTGAGATCGAGTACGTCTCGATAGTCGTCGACGTTGTCGACGTCGTTGTCTCCATAGTGAAAGTCGCCCAGGACCATATACAGCAACGGATCCCGCTGGCGTATGGCGTCGAAGACCATGGCGTTGGAGCCAACCCGGGCGCACGCGCCGAAGACGACACGAAACGACGAGGGTCCTGTGGGAAACGTCTCGAATTCTCCGCTCCGGATCTCGTCGACTACATCGTCGAATCTCACCGCGTAGTGATACTTCGTGCCAGATTCCAGGTTGCCGATGTCGAATCCCACGACCTTCCCGGCGCGATCCGAAAACTTTACGACCCGGGGACTCGTGAGATCCTTGCTCGTCGAGACGAGCAGCTCGGCAGTAGTGAAGTCGGCCCGAGCCTTTGCTCGTACCGACGCCGACTCAGCATCGACGTTGCCAGACCAGACCCACAACACCGGGGAGTCGGGAAGCTGTTGAACCACGCTCGATGGATGGGTAGGGCCCCACGTGAAGTTGTAGGCAAAGTTTCCAATCAGGAAGCCGCCTGCCGTTGCTGCGAGAGCCCCGACGACCGCCAGAGCGGCCCGACGGGCCGAGAGGGCGTGCGCGTCGATGATGAACCACAGAATCCCCGGTATCGCAAAGGACAGTATGACCAAGACTGCCGAGCCCGTTCGTAGTTGCTGTGACGCAAATGCGACGAGCCCGCCAGCGGCAAATACCGCTATCAATCCACCAGCGATTTCCCAACGAAGTGCTACCAACAGGGCAACGATGAATATCGCCACGAAGACCGGGCGAATGAGCGTGTCGAATGAAGAGCCGCCGGGCGCGAACTTCACCAGACCGTATTGTCGACCGAGCGTGCTAAGCAGCAATGCAAGCACGGCGAAGGCAAAGGCTGCGGTGCGGACGATCGCGATCGTGCTCGGCGACAGTCTCATTACAGGTCGATTCTCTCGTCGTCGGGCGTGAGATCCAGTTTCTGAACCTGGGGCGCCTGGATGCGATCCTCGTCGGCGTTGTTATCAGCAAGACCGTCTTGGGCGATGTTGTACGCAACGATCAACGAGACCACCCCAAGAGCTATGCCGCCGATCATGTCGCTCACATAGTGCATGCCCAAGTACAGACGCGACACGAACATGCCCACAGGAATGAGTATCCCGACACCGAGCGACAGTCGTCGCCAGAGCTGGCTATTGGTGTTCCAGTACACGACCATGACCAGACCCAGATAGAAGGTGATCGCAGCAGCCATGTGACCGGAGGGGAAACTTTGCGTCGGGGCCGTAGTGAGTCGCTCGACATCAGGGCGAGAGCGCCCCACGATCGAGCTGGCTGCCCCGTAGACCGAGACTTCGAGGATCAGAGCCCCAATGAGGAAGGCCCAGTCGTGCCAGCGGCGCAGCACAAGGGGAAACACAACGATCATCGCAACCACGAGGCCGATTTTTACCGGCGTGTCCGATGGGATCGACAGGACCTTTGCGACCGTGTTGAGGAAGTCGCTTCGATTGTCTTCGAGCCAGAAATTGATTTCTGCCTCGGCCTGCCCGATCGATGATGGCTCGAACCAGGTGACGATCGCTGCGCCGACCAATGTCCACAGTGCGGTCATGGCAATGAATGCAGCCAGGAACCATCCGACACTGCTCCACGTATAGGGCCATGCCTTGAGCGGGTGCTGGATGTATCCCGGTCTGGGCTTGAACAGCCGTGCAATGGGTGTTCGGTCGGGTGCTTGCGTCATGATGGGTTCAGTTCGGGGGTTGTAGTCGAGTAAAGAGGTCATCGACGTGCAAGTCGGGTTGCGGGTAGTCCAGCCCGAGGGAGTCGAGGGTTTGGATGAGCAGCGCAGCGATTACCCAGTTCCGATACCACTTGTTGTCGGCTGGGATAACCAGCCAGGGAGCGTGATCGGTCGAAGTTGCCGCCAGGGTCTCGCCGTAGGCAGCCTGAAACTCATCCCATCGACGCCGGGTGTCGAGATCGGCTTCGGAGAATTTCCATCGCTTGTCGTCGCGACGCAGCCGCCGAAGAAATCGTTCGCGCTGTTCGTCGAATGAGATGTGCAACATACACTTGACGATCGTCGTGCCCGAAGATGCAACGTCGGACTCGAACTCGTTGATCTCGCCGATGCGCCGCTTGATCTCGTCGTCGGAAACGGTCCCGAGCACTTTGGGGACGAGCACGTCCTCGTAGTGAGACCTATCAAAGACTCCTAGCTGACCGGGTCCCGGCAACTGCTGGCGGTATCGCCACAGGAAATGATGGTTCGCCTCCTCCTCGGTCGGCTTGGTGAACGATGCCGTGCGTACGCCAGCGGGATTCATTCGGATGACGACGTGCTTGATCGTGCCGTTCTTGCCGCTGCAATCAAGGCCCTGCAGCACGAGCAGAAGGGACTTCGTCTCGTTGGCGAAAAGCAGTTCGTGTTGATCGAACAGACGATCCCTGAACTCGCCTTCAAGCTGGCTCTTGGCCTCGGCCTTTGAGTCGACAAAGGGCGTAACTGCCGGGTCGTAGCCCGCCATGGTCACCGTTCCGTTGATGGGGGCGACGCGAAGTTCCTTATGTAGTTCTTGCAACGAAGGCGTCACGACGATACTCCATGGTGAATCTTGAGTGCTTGCTCCTCGATCGAGAACTCGAGGCGACGCACGCCCGCGCGAGCCTCGCCGTCGAGTTCATAGGGACGCTTACGCGTCGTCTCGACGCGGATGGTGCGTCCTTGCGCGCGCGAGACAAGTTCGGGCTTTTGAGTCTGCTTACGCACAAGTCGCCAAAGCACTGAGCCCCATTCGCGACCGGCTTCCGCTGCAAGGACGGCCACATCGAGGAGCCCATCGTTGGGTTTTGCATCGGGGAATACCACCAGGCCCCCGGTCACAACGCCGTAGTTTCCGACCAAGACCATGGATGTTCTACCGCGAAACCAGAGTTCGTCGTCGACGTATACCGATGTCGGCGTGAGGGCGTCGGCGAGATGCTTGGCCGCCGACATCACGTACGCCAGGCGACCCAGACGCGACTTGGCCGATTCGTCTGCATCGCGAATCATGTAGGCGTCGAACCCTGAGCCAGCCATCACGGCAAACGCCTCACCGTTGACCATGCCCACGTCGATGGTGGTCTGCGGGCGATGCCCTGCGTCACCAGCTGCAGAAAGACCGCTTGGAATATCAAGGTTTGCGGCGAGCAGATTGCCCGTACCAAGGGGCACGATATCGAGCGCTGTATTGCTGTGAAGGAGCGGTTTGAGGCAGGCCCGGATGGTGCCGTCGCCGCCACAAGCCACCACGGTCGAGGCGCCCGACGCAACAGCGGCGTGGGTCTGCCCCGGTCCGGGATCCTCGGCAGTGGTCTTGACAAGCTCGGCGCTGTCTGTCAGAGCGTCGCGAAGGTCTGCCTCGTCTGGGGCGCTACCACTAGCTGGGTTCCATACGGCGGTGATGGTCATTGCTCGCTCCAGGTCATGTTCGGGGACAATTCGGATGTGGGCTCGGGCTTCTCGTCCCACGCCATGCGGCGGCGCCGAGCGCTCAACACACAAAAGAAGGCATAAATCAACAGACAGAGTCCCAACCCGAAGACGACCAATTGCCCGGCGTTGCCATTGGCGACCCGATGCATTGCGCTGTCGATTCCACGCACGTCGTTCGGATCCGAGTCGATAGCAGCCCACGTCACGAAGCTGGCAACGACTACGACGGTCAAGCCACGGCCAACCCAACCAGCTGCGCCGCTGTACTCGATGACGCGTCGCTCCACAGGACCCAGCGACGCAGTCTCGATCTGGCTCATGAAGCGTCGGGTCACGCCTTTGTAAACGAAGTACATTGCAACGCCGAATGCAGCGGCGCCGAAGACCACCAACGCGAATCGCCCCAGACCACTTCCGAGAAGAGCCTTGGAGACTCGCTCTACCTTGCTCTCCCCGGTCTCGCTGGCACCATCGATAACCGCCGAACCGGCCGCCCACGCAATGGTCACATACGTGGCCGCACTGGCGAGATAGCCAACTCGATGCGCCCATGCGTTCACATCAACCTCATCGATGAGAGCAACCGAGAGCAATCGGAATCCGATGTAAAAAACCAGACCTACCGCGATCACCGCCAAGAGAAATCGCGTGAATGCACCCGCTGAGAGCGCTGTGACAATGCCGGTATACGCAGCATCATCAGCAGCAGACTTTGCCAGTGAGATTTCGATCGCCGCCCAGCCGAGCGCACCATACACCACACCCTTTGCGACCCAGCCGACTTGTGTGGCACCGTGAATCCAAGGGTGAGCCTCCACCTGCTCGTGCACCTTGTCAGCTAGCGCCGTCGATACCTCTTTGATCGTGGTATCCGCCGAGCCACCGCTAGCGACTTTTGTGCGATGCGTCGCTGCGCACCTGTCTGGTTCGAATGTCATGGCTCAGTGTAGTTACCCCGATCGACCCCGGAATATACCACTCATCCTACGTGTCGTATCTCGCTGGTGACGCGTGGGCGAGTAGCTGTCGGCTAGCCAAGTGCTGACCAGCGAGGACAGACGCAACCCCTCTGCTGTCAGCTCGGCCCGGTCGATCGCTACGTGAACGTCGTCTGAACGATAGGTGACCGATGCAATGTTGTTGTGGGTCCACACGTCTGACACAAGGCGATGTCGAACCTGGGGTGTTTCAGAGCGGAAGCTTCGGCCGGCGAATCTGCGCATGACCTTGTCGAAAGTTGCAGTCATGGCCGCCCACCGAGCCACCTGCTCATAGGCAGCGTCACCCTGTCGCAGGGGCGACGACACGATTTGATATGCCTTGCTTCCATTATCCAATGGCTGCTCGGCCACGTAGGCAAAGTGCACGTCGCCGGAGAAGACAATCGGTGGATACTTCGGGCCGGTCCGGCTGAGTTGTCGCAGGCGTTCGGTCAGTTCTTCGACCGAACGCCCGAATGCAGCCCAGTGTTCCAGGTCGATCTCTCGCCGAATACGTTCGCCGAGACGGGCGATTCGCCGGCCCCACTTGCCTGCGACGAGCTGACTGACGAAGCGCTCCAGGTGGTGGACACCTGGCGGCAGAAGCCACGGCACCGAGGACACGACGAGAACATCCGGGTTCTGCGCGATTGCATCGTCAAGAAAGGCCCAGTCTCGCGGTGACAGCATTGACCGCTTTTCTGGCTCGAGCACCCTGCCATTGCGAGCATCGAGCACGACCACATTCACTCGACCCAGATCGAAGTTGTACGACCACGACCAGTCATAGCGATTGACGCCGGTTCCCACCATGCGAGCATGGGCTCGCAACTCGGCGGCACCGTCGTCGGCGGCTTGAACGCGTTGAAAGAGATCGTTCGTTGTCCGCTCGACGGTAGAGAGGTTGCCCAGGTGCTGGTACACCCAATAGGACATCAAGGCCGCGTCGAGCCGGTCCTGCCACCATGGATTCTCGGCAATGTTTGCGGCCCACGTGTCAGAAATATTCCAGTCGTCGATCACGTCATGGTCGTCAAAAATCATCACTGACGGAACCGACGCCAGCAGCCATCGAATGCGCGGGTGTGACCATGTGCGCTGATAGAGCCATGCGTACTCATCGAAAGAGGTGACCTCGGGATAGCCCGGCTGCGGGCCCCCGCCGCGCTTAGTGCGCAGGTACGACGTGACCGATTCGTGCCGTTCATCGGCGTACACCTGGTCGCCGGTCAGCAGTAACAGGTGCGGCATTTGCCGCTCGCCGCGTTGGATCTCGGTTGCCAGCGCAGCTAGCGCGTCAGCTCCCAACTCGTCTGTTGCCGTTGGTCCGCTCGAATGCCGATCACCCCGGGTGTGTTGAGGAGCCTGCTGGCGGCACGAGCCGCCTGAGATGCGAAGATCGCCTTCACCATCCCAAACCTCGAGCTGCACTGGCGCAATCGGCAGGCTCGGGTCGGGCCATACCAGTTGCTCGTCAAGCCGGACGGTGTAGGTGTACTTCGAGCCAGGCGGCTGGTCCGGCAGATCGACGATTGCGTAATGCCGGCCGGCGATGCAGAACGTCGGGCGAGAATGGGCGAGCACGGTGACCTGGCATGCCCGAGAAGTCTCCACCCATACCGAGATCGACTGTGGTGAGTTGCCACGACGAAGCAGGGGGCCGAGGATCAGCGTGGGAAGCGCTGTGTCTCTTGGGGGGTCTTCCATAGCAATCAATCCGCTTGCGTCGAATACCCACCAAGGTAGGACATCCACGCAACGCCAGAGAGAATGTACCGTTGTTGCCCCACCCATGACAGCTAGGGATGTCTCGGCGCTCACCCGTTCCTACGGCCGACTCGGCATGCGAATCATGGACGAGGCACCTCGTTTCTCCCCCTCGAGAATTGGCGTGTGCAGCCTTCGTTGCCGAAGGCATGGAGGCCTCACGTATCACGCGAGGCAAGCCACACGACCGGTTCGTGACGACCGACCCCGAGGGCAACCGCTTACACGTGAGCTCGAGTCACGCCACTGGACCCGTGTAGTCCAATGGCCACCAAGCCCGTGACCGGTCCCACCACCTCAGACCGCAGGCGCACAACCTGCCTGCCACCAAGCCACAGAGCCGGTCCGAAAGGGCCGGCTTGAGTCGTTTTGTGAGGGTTGTCAAACCTGTGTCAAACGAGAAAGTAGCTCGATGGCTCGCCTGGCGGGCTCAGAGCCAAACCGCTGCGTTTCGCAAACGCGCCGAGAGTCGTGTTGGTTAGCTGATGTCTGCACTATGCGCGCTTGCTGCGATTGCAATTTGGTGGAGGCTATGCACTAACAAAGCCAACCAGACATCGATGGCAGATACTGGCGTGCCTTTGTATCGATCAGTTGAGTAAGCGAGGCCTGCAATTCTGAGGAGGCTGTCCCGATGTCTTTGGGGCATAGCGTTCCACTGTTTCCACAGGTCGGAGGCCAGGCTGAAACGGTCGCGGGAGATGTAGTTCACCTCTGGAGGACTATTCGGCGGTGTTAGGTAGTCGAATTCGACATCGTGAAACTCTTGAAGCGTTGCGCCGATTGAACATGAGAGATCTAAGAGGTATTCGGTCTTGTAGGAAAGCGACTGACTATCGGCGGTACGAATCCGGCTCATTAATCGAGCAGGCATGCCAGTCAGCGGGAAGCCACCAATTTTGCCGGGGTCAATCTCCAGCAGGTTGTTCGCCACCTGTTGGTGAATCGAGGAGGCTTGTTCGCGGTCGCCCGAGAGCTTGAAGGATCTCAGATCGAAGAAGTCAGCGGTCACTTGCACTTCTTTGTGGAGATCATCACAAAAGAGGGTGTGGGGTCGATACATCACAAGTCGCCGATCGGCCTCCTGCAGAATGGGTGAACCAAGCTGACCCGATGTGGAGTCAACCCTTACGAGCATTTCAGTTGGGTACTGCGATGCAAGTGCGATCGCAGTCTCGACTGATTGGTCAGGTCGTCGGTCATTTGGTAATCGAAGACCTGTTGTTGGCGAACGAACCTGATCGGCGACTGTCGCTGTGATTGCTCCGGCGAGCGCTATGAACGAGCCCATACTGAAGGCGAAGGTGCTGATCGCTCCGAGATAGAGGTCTTCCGCCAGATCGCTCACTTGGGCCGCTGTGATATTTGGATCATCGAGCTCGGATGCGAGCCCATCCTCAAAGTCCTGATTCCACAGCTTGTCCAAGTACTGCCCGGACCAAAAGCCGGATCGATAGACCTTGAGCAAGTCGGAACCTTCCTCGCGCTTGCGTTCGAAGAGAGCCCATGCCAGCTCGGTGATTGCGGGACTTTCGACGAGAAACGCAGCTGTGTTCTTGTCAATAACGTCCTCAATGGACCGGTGCCTCAGTGTTGTTCCGAGCATCGATATCCGCCAAAGGGCCCAAGGAAGGTGACTCTTAACTTGGTCTGCCATGATCGCGGCTTCGCTTGAATGAGCCAGCTGGGTGAGAGTCTCCGTCGCAACCGCGTCTGAGAAGACACGTCGAACGAGTTCGCCGCCAATGGGCAAATCGATTTCAACGCCCCCAGTCCTAGCAGGAGCGGACGAGTCGGGTTGACCAAAAAACGGCATCAGTCGGCGTAGAAGCTCGAACGCCTCGACTTGGCGAGCTATCTCGAATGACAATTGCAACCCGACTTGGCTGGTCGCCAGACTCCAGACGTCTCCGCGCAGCAGACTGTTGGCTAGCGGCTCCACCACATTCGATTTGGCGACTTGGGACACTAGAGGCCCAAGATCCGGGCTCCCGCAAACTAGAGATGCAGCAGTCCTGATGCTGCGGCTGTTTTCGAAGTCAAAGTGATCGGCAGTCAGAGAAGCAACTCTGTCTAGGTCGAGAACCATTTCGTCTTCCTCCCGTAGCCGTCTTTGATCGAACGCTACTCGCCTAGCGGCTTGTGTGAATGTAGAACTCTCTGAGCATCAAGACCTTTTTCGCACGACGTCGTCTACCGCTCTCGCGCTGGTCTGCTATGTCAGACTTGGTTTGGTGAACGACCACGACGAGAGCGCAGTAGCTCATTTGGACCAAGTCCGCGCTGTTGTCGCTCAACTTGCTGAACTCGAGATCCCACTTGGAGATGACCCGGCGGCGTGGCTCGAGTTCAGCGCTGCTTTCGGTGAGTGGTTAGGGGCCTTTGGTATGACTTGGCCAGTCTGCCCCTGACGTGACGTCAGCCGCCTAACTCATAACCCGAAGGTCACAGGTTCGAACCCTATGCCCGAAGCTAACGCAGAGATTCGTCGCTGGGCGTGCAATCGCGACGTCTGGTGTTTGACCGAGCTGTCCGGCGTTCGTCGTGCCGGTGATGGCCGCTCTCGGGAATCACTGAGAATCCACGAATTCGGTTGTTACGAACGTTTGTTCGGTGTAGGGTGTTGGTTGTTAGTCAGGGAATTGCCCGTTTGTCTGAGGTCACCGCGTGACGGCAACGGATTGAACCTGCGGCCAAATAGCCAGAGGTCGTGACCACGGTGGTGGTTCTGGGGTTTGTTCGATCGAGCTTCCCTTCTTTGGTTTGTCATGGCTGTTGCTGCACTTCCACATTTTGAGCAGGTTCTCACTCCTCTGGCTGCGACTGTCGCGGCTGGGTCACCTGCGGTGTGTTCGAGTTCGGCTGCGTGCGATCTGATCGATTCGGTGGAGTTGATGCGCCGGCTGGCAGCGGTGGCAGCGGTTGACGTGCTGCACCAGATTGTCGAATCCCGTGCCCACTATGAGCACGGTCATGCCACCGCACGTATCATGTATGCCCATATTGCCGATGTGTCGGGTGCGGAGTCGCATCGGTTGGACAAGATCCGACGCATGAACCAGCACTGCAACGACATCAACGCCGTGTGGCGCGCTGGCGGCCTGTCGATCGACAAAGCCGCACTGCTGGCCCGCGCGTTCGCCAACCCCCGCACTCGTGACCGGTTCCTGCTGGACCAGAACTACTTCCTGAAACACGCCGCCACACAGTCGTTCAAACGCTTCGAACGCAAAATAGCCCGCTGGCTCGAACTCCACGACTGCGACGGCCCCGACCCCGCACCCGACCCCAGCCACGAACGCCGCAACGTCAAACTGGTCCAAGACGCCATCTCCAAGGCATGGAAACTCGACGGCACCCTCGGATCATTGAAGGGTTCGGAGTTCAACGAAATCCTGCAGGCCTACATCGAGGCCGAGTTCGCGCACGACTGGGCTCGTGCCGAGAAGATCCACGGCTCAAACACATCAGTTGATCTGCTGGAACGCACCCACGCCCAACGCCAAGCCGACGCCCTGTGCCAGATCGCCGCCGACGCCGCCAACTCCGACAAACCCTCCGCGCCCGTCAAACGAGTGCACAACATCATCTACACCGCCGAAACCGCCGAAGCCCTCATCCGCCGCTGGGCCGGCGGCTCCGCTGCCCTGCTCGACCCCGATAGCTACAACATCACCGACATCGACGGCCACCCCATCGCCGCCTCCGAAGCCTTCGCCGACATGCTCGTCGCATCCTTCCGACGAGTCATCCAAAACGCCGCAGGCGTCACCCTCGACATCTCCAAACACGACCGCTTCTTCACCGGCCTCAACCGCCTAGGCGTACAACTCACCACCACCGAGTGCTACTGGCCCGGCTGCCACATACCCACCAGCCAATGCCAAATCGACCACCTGAGACCCGCCGCCCGGGGCGGGCACACCGAACAACTCAACGGCCTCCCCGCCTGCAAAAGACACAACCGCTTCAAAGAACGCGGCTACACCGTCACCCGAAACCCCGACGGCCAAATCACCATCACCACCCCCACCGGCGACACCATCCGCTAAAACGACAAAACCGGGCGCTTCCGCGCGTCTACGTTGCGATCCAGCTGACAAGTGCAATGCTGGGACGATGGAGCAAATCGATCCCGCTCAATACGACTTGGCCGCTTCGGACTTTGCCGAGCATATGGAACGCCAGGCGTACAACGTGTTGTACGAACGGCCGGCGATGCGGTCGTTGGTCGGTGATGTGGCTGGACTGCGCGTGCTCGATGTGGCATGTGGCGTCGGATCGCTGTCCGCCGAGCTGTTCGATGCCGGCGCCCAAGTTGTCGGCAGTGATGCCTCGAACGAAATGCTGCAGCTGGCTCGCCAGCGCGTCGGCGACGACATCGACTTCATCCAGCAAGACTGTTCCAGGCCGTTCACCTGGGCCGACGATGGTTCCTTCGACTTGATCGTGATGTCGCTCGCCTACCACTACCTGAACGACCATGCCGTCTTTCTCTCGGAGATGCATCGTGTGCTTCGAGACGACGGTTCGTTCGTGATCAGCACGCATCATCCGACCGATGATTGGCGACGGCTCGGCGGCTCGTACTTCGCCACCGAACTCAATACCGACAACTGGAAGGCCATCGACCAAGATGTGACCGCATGGCGGATGCCGCTTGGAACCATCACCGGACACTTCCATCAGGCAGGTTTCGTGATCGAGCAGCTCGTTGAGCCCCGCCCAAGCGCCGACCTGGCCGAGCACGAGCCACGCACGTTCGCCAAGCTCGAGCAGTGCCCCGCATTCATCCTCTTCCGACTGAGCAAGACGCCGCACTAGGTTGCGAGCATGGATGAACTGTCGAAGTTGGATGCCACTGCTCAAGCGGAACTGGTGGCGCGTGGTGATGCGTCGCCACTCGAGTTGGTCGACGCGGCGATCGAGCGCATCGAGGCTCTGAATCCCGAGATCAATGCCGTCATCTACAAGGACTATGACCGGGCACGCACCGCCGCCCAATCACCAGAGCTGCCCCATGGGCCGTTCACCGGTGTGCCGTTTCTGATCAAGGACATCGGAGCCAACCAGGCGGGTCTCCCCTACTGGTCCGGCAACGCCGCGCTCAAGAACATGGGCCATATGGCAACCGGCGACACCGAACTCGGCGCACGCTTTCGCCAGGCCGGGCTGATCACGCTGGGCAAGACCAACCTGCCCGAGCTCGGCAGCGTGCCGACCACGCAACCGCTCAGCTGCGGGCCGACGAACAACCCGTGGGATCTCGAACGTTCACCTGCAGGCAGCAGCGGCGGCTCCGGCGCAGCCGTGGCCAGTGGCATGGTGCCGATCGCCCATGCCAATGATGGCGGAGGGTCGACTCGGCTACCCGCGGCGTGGAACGGCCTGGTCGGGCTGAAGACGACCCGAGGAACGGTGCCCAATCCTCACAACGTCTCCCGGCTCACATCGGAGCTGGTGGTGAGCCGCACGGTCCGTGACACCGCAACGCTGTTCGAGGCCGTGCGTGGTTCGGTCGACGCCGATCTGTTCAATGCCGAACCGGCCCCTGCTGCGCCAAGCGGCCCGCTCAAGATCGCAGTGATCAACAACGGAGGGCGCACTCAGATCGACGCCGACTGTGTGGCCGCAGTCGACGCCACCGCGAGCACGTTGGTCGAACTCGGCCACCATGTTCAGCACGTCGATGCCGACAACCTGATCGGCCCTGCCAGCAAGGTGAACGGCGAGCTGTGGATGGCCGCACTGGCTCGGCGGGTCGCCGGGGTGGGCGAGATGGCCGGGCGCCAGGTCACCGCCGACGACATCGAGCCGTACAACTGGACCGCCGCCGAGCGAGGCAAAGCCATGCTGGCCCACGAATGGCTGGCGGCAACAGAACGTCAGCAAGCGTGGTCTGCGTCGGTGATCGACTGGATGGCCGAGTACGACCTGCTGGTCACGCCGACCTCGGGCACACCACCCATGAAGACCGCCGATCTGTGGCCACCCGAAGACAAGCCGTGGAAGATCTCGTCGACCTATGCACTCATTGGCTTGTTCACGTTGCCGTTCAACGTCACCGGTCAGCCCGCGATCTCGCTGCCGCTACATCAGACGGCCGACGGATTGCCGGTGGGCGTGCAAATAGCGGCCAACATGGGACACGACCAGTTGTTGCTCGATATCAGCACGACGCTCGAAAGCGCCATGCCATGGCGTGACCGCATACCTGCCGTACACGCCTGATCACATAAGATCAGCATGTGAACGCTCAAACCGAACAACATGTAGACGTCCTGATCGTGGGTGCCGGCATCTCCGGTATCGGTGCCGCCTATCACCTACAGACCCTGTCGCCTGACCGTACCTTTACCATTCTCGAAGGACGAGAGAACCTGGGAGGCACGTGGGACCTGTTCCGCTACCCGGGAATCCGCAGTGACAGTGATATGCACACCCTCGGGTTCGGCTTCAAACCATGGACCGAAGCAAAGACCATCGCCGACGGCCCATCGATCCTGAAGTATCTGCACGAGACCGTGGCCGAGTACGACATCGAGAAGCACATCAACTTCCAGCACATGGTGACTCGCGCCGAATGGTCGAGCGACACCGCAACCTGGACGGTCCAAGCTCAGGTCGGCCAAGACCAGACACCGACCGAGTACACCTGCAACTTCTTGTTCATGTGCTCGGGCTATTACAGCTACAAGAGCGGCTACAAACCCGACTTTGCCGGCGCCGACGACTTCCAGGGCCAAATCGTGCACCCCCAGGAATGGCCCGAAGACCTCGATGTGAACAACAAGAAGGTCGTGGTAATCGGCTCTGGTGCCACCGCCGTCACGATCGTTCCCGCCATCGCTGAACAAGTCGAGTCAGTGACCATGCTGCAGCGCACACCGACCTACATGGTGTCGCGTCCCTCGGTCGACAAGTTCTCCGAGAAGCTCCGCAAGTACCTGCCAGAAACGACCGCCTACGGCCTGATCCGCAAGCTGAACAGCGCTCGCGGCGAGTTCTTCTACAACCAGACCCGCAAGAAGCCCGACAAGGTCCGCGAGCAGCTGCTGGGCCTGGCCCGCAAGGATCTGGGCGACGAAGAAGTCGAAAAACACTTCACCCCCACCTACAACCCGTGGGATCAGCGGCTGTGTCTGATGCCCGACGGCGATTTCTTCAACGCCATCAAGGGCGACAAGGCCCGCGTGGTCACCGACCACATCAGACAGTTCGATGCCACCGGTATTCAGCTCGAATCAGGTGACCATCTCGACGCCGACATCATCGTGACCGCCACCGGATTGCAACTGGTGACGGTGGGCGACATGGACTTCATCGTCGACGGCGAACAGATCGACTTCTCCACGACATGGACCTACCGGGGCGTGGGCTACAGCGATGTGCCGAATATGGCGTCGTCGTTCGGCTACATCAACGCTTCGTGGACACTTCGTGCCGATCTCACCTGCGAATTCGTGTGCCGCATCCTGAACCACATGAAGGACACCGGTACCACCATCTGTACCCCGCGGCTGCGGCCGGCCGATGCCAACATGCCCGAGCTTCCCTGGATCCAGGACTTCGAATCGGGCTACATGGCGCGAATGATGCCCATGATGCCCAAGCAGGGCGACCGCGATCCGTGGACGAATCCTCAGCGATACTCGCTCGACAAGAAGACACTGCGCAAGGCGCCACTCGAGGACGGCGCCATGATCTTCTCGAACCCGGTTGCAGCCCAGTCCAAGGTGCCCGCCGCCGTCTGAACGGAGCCGTACGCCATGGACCCGAGCCTCATCGAGCGCATCAAGCAGGACATGCACTACGAGTTCTCGCGCACCGGCCCGCCCGAAGGGTTCCCCAAGTTCCACGACATCGCAGTAGAACGCCACACCAGCAAAGAGTTCTTCGATCTCGAACAGGAACACGTCTTCGCCAAGAGCTGGGTTATTGCGGGACGCGCTGAAGACGTGGCCGGACCGGGTGACTACTTCGTCTTCCACGAGCTCAAAGATCCGCTGCTCGTCGTGCGGGGAACCGATGGCGTGGTGCGGTGCTTCTACAACACCTGCCAGCATCGTGGCGCCCCCGTTGTGCGCGAGGACAAAGGATCGGCTCGGCGACTGCGTTGCCAGTACCACTCGTGGACCTACGAGATCGACGGCGGCACGCTGGTGGCCCTGCCCGACGAACGCGATTTCGTGCAACTCGACTGGGAGCAACGCTGTCTCCCTCAGATCAGCTGCGCGGTGTTCGCCGGTTTTGTGTTCGTGAACAAGGATCCCGATGCCGCTCCCCTGGTCGACTGGATCGGCGGCGCCGCCGAGATGTTTGCGCCCTTTCAGGCCGACACACTTCGCGAGGTGTACCGCGAAAGCGAGATCATTCCGTGCAACTGGAAGGTCACCGCCGAAGCCTTTCTCGAGGTGTACCACTTCAAGCACATCCACTCCCACAACGGGGTGTCGGTGCTCGACAACGCCGGCGCCGCCATGGGGCTCTACCCCAACGGCCACAGCCGCATGATCACGCCGTACTCGAAGCAACAGTGCGCCCGGCTGGGTATGGACAGCTGGGATGACTGGAAGCCGGTGACTACAGAAACACGTGGTGTCATCGACGGCGTGCCCGACATGGTCAACTGCACCAGCACAGCCGTGAGTCTGTTCCCCAACGTGATCGTCCCGCTTGGATCGATCGGCTTTCCCATCAACGTCTTCTGGCCGATCGACGAGCGCACCACTCGGCTCGACTGGATCTACTACGCCCCCAAGGATTGGGAAGGCGACGAGCTGCCCGCTGACTGGCAAGCCCGGCGCCAGGTGTACAACGAGATCATGGCCGAGGACCAAGAGAACATGGCCCCCATGCAGCGCTCGATCGAGTCACCGGCGCTGACCGGCATCCCGATCAATTATCAGGAACGCCGCATCTGGCACCTGCACGAACAGATCGACCGCATGATCGGCACCGAGCGAGTCCCCCAGGAACTGCGCGTCGAACAACTGCTCGGCCCCTTTATCGAGCGCTCGCTATAGCTGGCCAGCAACCCTCAGCGTCGCCAGACTTCGGGATACAGGGCGCACTCCACGCGGCCACCGGTAGCAAGCCCGACTTCGGTCATGGCTGCCTGGTGGTCGGGGTCCATGCCGGTTGAGCGGAAGCGCACCCGCACGTCATCGCCGACCCATTTGGTGTTGAACACCTTGAGCTCTCGATCCGGTGCCAGGTTCCCGCATTGGTCGCAAAGCACTGGACCTGCTCTTCGGTGATTTCTACGGCCGCTACCGACATGGAGAGATCGTAGACGTTGCCCCCGCCGACCGCGTACGATCGCGGCATGACTATTGCCGTGCCCTTCCCGACCACGCAGCCGCCGGGCTACCACGTCTTCGACGACGAGCCGGCGTTCGATCCGGCCCGCCACCTGCAGCTCGAGATGCCCGCCGAGCGCGTCATGCTGACCGAGCTCGGCTACACCGCCGAACAGATCCGAACCAAGGCCACCGACTTCGCTGTCTCGTCACCATTTCGGGTGCTCTCCGACGAAGGCGCCGCCGTGATGCTCGACACGTGCCGTCGGCTACGAGCGTTTCATCGCCAGGCCGGAACCCGGATCGAACAGGTCACCCGCGGTGGCTGTTATCGCTCGCCGTTCTTGCGGGCCGTGTGCACCAGTCCCCACGTGTCCGAGCACTTGAGCCAGGTGTACGGCGTTGCCTGTGCGCCTCACCCCATGCCGCTGCACCTCGGCCACCTGAACTTCGAACCGTCGGACCTGGGAGCCAGCGTCGATAAATGGCACCACGACACACTGCCCCTCGACTACGTCATGATGGTCACCGATCCGGCCACGCTGCAGGGTGGCGAGTTCGAGTGGTTCCGCGGCACCAAAGACGACGCCGCCGCGCTGGCGGCCAGGGGCGAGACCCCACCGCGCGAACGGGTCGAGCAACCCGAGTTTCCGGCTGCGGGCTACGTCATTGCGTTGCATGGTGACATGGTCGTACATCGTGCCGCCGCCCTGCATGCCGAAGGTGAACGCATCACGATGGTCAATGGCTATGTCGGTATCGACACCTCACGCGACGATCAGAGCCGTTCAGCCGACCTGATCAGCGTCGATGATCCGGAGTTGTTGTGGGCCGAGTGGGCGCGCTTCGCGGCATGGCGCTCGGCCGGGCGGCTGCAGTCGGTGATCGACGACATCGCCTTTGGCGCAGATGCCGAGACGAGCGCCCAAGCTCTCGAACACGCCATTGCCGACGCGCAACTTGCGGCCGACCAGATGCGACAGGGTGCGCCGTCTGCAATCCAGCACTACGAGTAAATTAGGGTGCAGAGCATGAAGCTCTGTACCGCAATGATGTTCGACGGCAACCCCGAACGTATGGCCCAAAGGATCGTCGACCTCGAAGCCGCCGGTGTCGACATGGTGCTCATCCCCGAGATCTACGGCTTCGACCAGATCTCGGTGCTCGGCTACGTCGCCGCCAAGACCGAACGCATCGAACTCATGACCGGCATCGTCAACGTCTATTCGCGCTCCCCTGCGGTCATTGCGCAAAGTGCTGCCACCATCGACGCACTGTCGGGTGGCCGATTCACGCTCGGTATCGGCACCTCGGGTGCCCAGGTGATCGAGGGCTGGCATGGCACCCCGTTCAAACGGCCGCTTGGTCGGACCCGCGACGTGGTCGACATCTGTCGCAAAGTCTGGACCGGCGACAAGGTCACGCACGACGGCAAAGCCGTCACCCTGCCATTGCCAGCTGATCAGGGCACGGGGCTGGGTAAGCCGCTCAAGTTCATGAATCGCATTCAACGATCCGACATCCCCATCGTGATTGCGTCGATCGGCCCCTCGAATGTCAAGATGACCGCCGAGATCGCCGACGGTTGGCAACCCATCCATTTCGTACCCGACCGCTTCGACCGTGTCTGGGGTGAACCGCTGAAAGAAGGCATGGCCAACCGCTCTGCCGACCTCGGGCCCATGAGCATCTTCGGAGACGCCCAACTCGCCATCGGCGAAGGCGAAGACGTCGCTGCCGCACGAGAAGGCGCTCGTAACCACGTCGGGTTCTATGTCGGTGGCATGGGCGCCAAGTCGAAGAACTACTACAACGACCTGTTCCGTCGTTACGGCTGGGAAGAAGAAGCCGAGAAGATCCAGGATCTGTTCCTGGGTGGGCAGCGCGCCGAAGCCATGGCGGCAGTGCCCGATGACTATGTCGACAGCGCCAATCTGATCGGTACCGAAGCACACATTCGAGAGCGGCTCGCCGTGTACAAGTCGGTGGGCGTGACCCACCTGACGGTCAACGCCACCGGCGCCGATTCGCTCGACGACATGGGAGCCGTCAAAGCATGGATCGAGTAGTCACCGTCACCGGGGGCGCCACCGGCGTTGGCGCTGCGGTTGTGGATCAGTTGCACGAACGCAACGCCACTGTGTACGTGCTCGATGTCGCTGCGGTGGCGGAGCGCGACGGGGTGCATGCGGTGCACTGTGACCTGGGCGAGGTGGCCTCGATCGATGCTGCAATAGCACAGCTTCCCGACGAGATCGACGCCCACATAAACGTGGCCGGAGTCGCGGGTCCCACACCGGCCGACTGGGTCCTTCGGGTCAACTTCCTGGGCCTGCGTCATCTGACCGAATCGCTGTTCGACCGCATCAGCCATGGCGGAAGCGTGGTGAACGTGTCATCGAGCGCTGGTCGTAAATGGGAGAAACGCCGCCAGGTGGTCGAGCCGCTGGTCGACACCGACGGCTTCGAGGCTGGCCTTGCCTGGGCGCTCGAGAACGAGGGCCGCTGGAATCGCGATCCCTACACCTTCTCGAAACAGTGCCTGACACTGTGGACGCTCAAAGCGGCCCAGCGCGGCGCGACCGGAGCAGTGCGGGTGAACTCGGTGAGTCCTGGTGGCATCGACACCCAACTGACACCGTCGTTTCGCCAACAGATGGGCGAGGACTATTCGGACTGGCTGCGAGCACACACCGATCGAGGGGCCACGCCCAACGAAATGGCCGACCCCATCGTGTGGCTGGCAGTCGGCGACGCTCGCTGGGTCAACGGCGCAGACCTGATGGTCGACCGCGGCCTCGAAGCCGGCATGATCAGCGGCTGGGTCGACATGGACAACGCCCCCGGGCGCTGAAGACTCACGCCGAAAGGCTCGATCAGTTGGCTCGGCTGATCGATCTGTGCGCAGCTGTTGCCTGACCGGCGGCCCAGTTGTTGGCTTCGAGCACCTTCAGGAACCCCACAAGATTTCGATCACGGATGCGTTCGAGCTCCCGCACGTCGTGGTCACCCGACTGGTCATCGGATTGTTCCACGATGGTGTCGACCAGTTCTGGGGTGAAGTCGGGGGTATCCATCAGCTTGGTCCATGGCCAGTCCAATGTGGGGCCGAACTGCTCGATGAAATGGCGAAAGCCGCCTGCACCCCCGGCGACTCGATAGGTCTCGAACAGTCCCATCTGGGCCCACCGCAGGCCGAAGCCGTGGGTGATCACTTCGTCGATCTCTTGTGTGGTGGCCACGCCGTCGTTGACCAGCCACAGCGCCTCGCGCCATACCGCTTCGAGTAGGCGGTCGCCGATGAAGGCGTCGATCTCGACTCGAACGTGTACGGGCTTCATGCCGATACCGGCATAGACCGCCTGCGCACGGCGAATCATCTCGATGGGAGTGGCTTCGCCGCCAACGACCTCGACGACCGGAAGGAGATAGACCGGGTTGTAAGGGTGGCCGACCACCAGGCGTTCTGGGTGCGTCATGGTCGATTGCAAGACGGTGGGCTTGATTCCCGAGGTCGAGGAGCCAATGAGCGCATCGGGTCCAGCATGGATTTCGATCTCGGCCAGCACCGCTGCCTTGAGGTCGGGGCGCTCGGGCACGCTCTCCTGGATGAAGTCCACTGCCGAGGCACCACCGCTGACTGCATCGGCTATCGAGTCGGCCATTCGCCATGGCGCCTGGCGATCGGTGTCCAGTCCCAGGTCGTCCCATGCGGCGACTGCGTTGGCCAGTACCTCGTGCATGATGGCTTCGGCTTGCGGCGACGGATCGGAGATCGCCACGGGTACGCCCGCAAGGACCAATCGACTGGCCCAGGCGGCACCGATCACACCACAACCCACGACGGCTGCACTCGCAGGTGCCTGAGGAACGAACTGGCTGGTCTCAGCCATGTTTTGTGAGCCCCAGGTTGTCTCGGACCTGGGCGGGCGACAGCAGGTGGTAGTTCTGCGCTTCCAGGATGGTGGCGGCTCGTTCGACGAGATCACCATTGCTGGCCAGCACGCCGCGATCGAGCCAGATGTTGTCTTCGAGGCCCACTCGCACATTTCCACCGGCCAACGCCGCCAGCGACACGTACTTCAGCTGGTTGCGGCCGATGGAGAAGGCCGAGAACGTCCAGTCGTCGGGCACGTTGTTGCGCATCGCCATGAACGTGTTCAGATCATCGGGCGCGCCCCAGGGCACACCCATGCAGAGTTGCACCATGACCGGTGAGGGAATGATTCCCCGGTTCACCAGATCCTTGGCGTGTGCAAGATGACCCGTATCGAACGCCTCGATCTCGATGCGAGTGCCGATCTCGTTCATCTGCATGGCCATGGCTTCGAGCATGGCCGGCGTGTTGGTCATGACATAGTCGCCCTCGCCGAAATTCATGCTGCCGCAGTCGAGGGTGCAGATCTCGGGCTGGATGCGTCGAACGTGTTCGACTCGTTCGGTCGCTCCCGCCATGTCGGTGCCGTCGTCGGCAGGCGGCAGTGGCTTCTCGACGTCGCCGAAGATGAGGTCACCGCCCATACCCGCAGTCAGATTCAGAACCACATCGGTGTCCGATGATCGCACTCGCTCGGCGACCTCTTGATACTTCTCGACCGAGCGCGATGGCATGCCGTCGTCTTCGCGCACGTGAATATGCACCACGGCCGCGCCTGCCTTGGCTGCCTCGACACACGAATCGGCGATCTGCTCGGGGGTCACCGGCACCTGATCGGACTTGTGTGCGGTGTAGCCACTTCCGGTCACCGCACAGGTGATGAAGACGCCGTCGTGTTTGTCGGCCACTGTCTCAGCCACTGGTGGCCTCCTGAGTTGATTGATTGCTGGCGTGGGTGCGATTGACGACTCGAGTGGTGCTCAGCACGTCGTCGTGGTCGATATAGATGCCGCGTAGATGGCGTGAACCACCCGCCGAGAAGGGCTGGCGGCCATGCAGCATGCGCCGATTGTCGAACCCGACCATGTCGCCGGGCTCGAACGGGTATGAGATCTGAAACCGTTCGCTCGCTGCCAGTCTGGAAAAGCACGCCATGGCGTCATAGGCGCGGGGCATGTCGTGGGGCGCCATGTCGGGAAAGCCACGAACCGGGTAGAAGGCGCGCAGGGTGAGTGGCGAACCGGGTTGGCCCAGGTCGATCAGCGGGCCCGACCACCGATGGTCGATTCCGGGCCCGCGATTGAAGAACACCCAGTGCAGCGTGGTGAGCGCTTCATAGTGGTCGGGGAACTCGTTCTCGAGTGCAGCCACCACCGCTGCGCCATCGGCCATGGTCGATTCGCCGCCTTCGCACTGGTTGCGGAAGCAGTGCAAGAACTGGAAACCCGGTGGTACCTCTCGCGTGGGCAGATCGGTGTGAGGGCCTAGGCGCAAGCTCGTATTGGCCGTGCTGTTGGTGTCGGCGCTTCCTGCCATCTCGATATCTGCTCTGACATCCCAGATCGGGCCGAAGTTGGTGTCACGAACAGCTCCGATCCGTTTGGCCAGGGTGAGCAGAATGTCGGGATCGTCGGGGAGCCCACGCAGGCGGGCGAAACCCAGGCTCACCAGATCGTTCATCCAAGCGGCGAACGCGTGGTCGTCGCCGAGCACGTGTGGCCCCGCATGTGTTGGTGGTTCCGTGCGGTCGCGAGCGGTCCACGTCTGAGGCAATGGCAGCCAACGCGGAGGACGGTGCTGACCGTCTGCGACATGGCGAAGCCAACCCGGGTGGAATCGGCACGCCTCACTTTCGGAACCGAACCACACCAGTACTGCGCCCTGATCGTCGATCGTTGCGGCAGAAATTGGCTGGCCGTGGTCATGATCAGCGGGATCCATCAGTCCCTCGCGTGTAGCCGGATCCACGCCCCCTGCACCCACCGCGTTTTCACGCAGCCAGAGATCGAAAGCCTGCAGCTCGATGCCGTCGGCCCAGGTGATACGAATGAAGCGCCCACTGGGTTCTACGGCCGCCGGAGGTAGCCACGCGTACCGGTAGAAGTCCGGAGTAGGTACTGAAATGTCCAAGCAGCAGAGAATAGCAACTACACCACGAACCGTGCGCCGCAACCCGGCGCGTGTTCCCCCGACTAGGTCGGATCGCTTGATTCGTGGCCTGGTCGGGCGCAGGTCGGGTCGAGGCCCCTACCGTAGAACGGTGATCGGAAGCCGCGTGTTGCCCCTCGACCACTATGGCGAGGGCCGCGACGCGGAGCGGAACAGCTCGCGGATCCTGGGGGTGTTGCATTTCTTTGTCGTGTTCGCAGCGCCCATCCTGCTCTGGAATACAACGGTGGTGGATCGGCGACTGCTGTCGGTCTGGATCGCAGCCGAGGCCTTCATCGGACTCAGTTCTTTGGCGGCGAGCTGGAGCATCCGAAACCATCACTTGCAGTGGTTTCGACGGCTGTCCGCCATCGAGAGCTTCGGCACGGCGTCGACCTTCAGCGCGTTGGCGTGGTTGGGCGACGACATCGCCAGCTCCACACCCTCGAAATACGTACTCATCATTGCGCTGATCGCCGTGACATCGATCTCGGCCTCGAACTCATCGCATATCACCCGGCGCAGGCCGGTGTTCGCCAAGCTCATCGTCATGGTCACCACCAGTTACACGGTCGCCTTTGTGGTACATGGCGAGATCCTGTTCGCGGCCCTCGCTCTCATGTGGAGTATCGCCATCACCCTGCTCACCCGAGTCGGCTATCACGGCATGCTCGAACTGCTCGAACTACGCAAAGCCAGCGAGCTCACTGCCCGCCACGACGATCTGACCGGGCTCTTGAGCCGCACGGCCTTTTTCGAAACGCTTCGGAGTACCGCAACTCGACAACGGGACAGCACCAGCACCGCTGAGCCGGTTCTTGTCTTGTTCGATCTCGATGGTTTCAAGGCCATCAACGACAGTTTCGGTCATGCCTCTGGCGACGGTGTCCTCCGTACGGTCGCCGAGCGGCTGACCTCGTTTCTTCCCGAGCAGGCAACTCTCGGCCGCCTGGGTGGCGACGAGTTCGCAGCGGTGTTCTGGAGCAATGAAAAGGACTTGCCATCGGTGATCGATTCGGCGCTGGAAGCGCTGAGTGAACCGGTCCGTCTGGACGGACGCGAACTCTTTGTTGCGGCCAGTGCTGGCTGGACCGTCATTCGGATCGGCAGCGCCTCGGCCGATCTGATGGCCGAAGCCGACGCAGCCATGTATCAGAGCAAGAACTCCGAGACGGCTATCAGCACCGGCTTCAATTCGACTCTGCGCGATGAACTGGACCGCTCGCTCGATCTGCGGCAGCGCTTTCGCAGTGCGCTCAAGCGCAACGAAATCGAATTCTGGGCGCAACCGTTGGTGCGTATGTCCGATCGTGCGCCGGTTGCCGTGGAGCTGCTTGCACGGTGGCCCCAGCAGGATGACACGATGATCGGCCCCGAGGAGTTCACCCGAGTCGCCGACGAGACCGGCTTGGCAGTGCAGCTCGATCGCCAGGCGCTGGCGACTGCCGGAACTCTGCTCGACAGCTGGCACGCCGATCCCATTTTGGGTTCACTCCTGGTCAAGGCGAACATCTCACCGGTGCACTTGCACAACGACGAGTTGCTCGCGAGCGTGCACGAGCTGATCTCGGTTGCGCTTCGGGATCGGCTCGGTGTCGAGTTCGTGGAGTCACGTCTGATCCAAACCGCCGAGCGCAATCATCACCAGCTCCGTAAATTGCGCGAGATGGGCGTCACGGTGAGCGTGGATGACTTCGGGGTTGGTTACTCGTCGCTCACGTATTTGCGCGAGCTGCCGGTGTCAGAGATCAAGATCGATCGAAGTTTCGTGACGGACCTGGACACCGACGTGATCAATCAGGGTTTGGTTCGTGCCATTGTCGACATCGCGTCGACGCTCGGCCTGCCAACGGTGGCCGAAGGTATCGAAACCGGCGCGGAGTTCGCCGCCGCAGCACGACTGGGCGTGAGTCTCGGACAGGGCTTCTACATGGGCCGACCGTGTCCGCTGGACCAGATCGACCAGGTGCTCAGAGCGCTGCACGACTGAATGCCGGCAGATCACACGCCTGCCCGACCTCGATCTCGACGCTGACGGCGCGATTCTTGTGTGGGCCGGCGCACCAGCTGGGAAATGCCACCGAGTACAGGCCACCGCCGCCGGCCACGAACACCAGCAGGTCTTCGGGGTCGTCGAAACAGTGGTACTGGCGGTCAGCGGAGGGCACCTTGCCCATGTAGCCCGCTGATGCAGCGAATTCGGCGCCCGAGACAAATGCCTGCGCAGCCACTTGGTCGCGGATCGATGCCAGGTCATGGCCGGCGTCGGCCAGGAACGCCGCATGATCTGCGTTGATCGCCAGTGCCGCCTGGCCGCCGCGCAGCGCCAGGTTGTTGGTCGCGACATTGGCGAAGGCCAACGCAAAGGACTTGAACAACCGGTCGACACATGTTGGATCGTCGGCATCGATGACCCCCATGACCGAGTGAGGCGAATCGGTCCCGAGCACGGTGACGGTGGACTGTGACGCGTCGAATCCCCGACCGGAATGCATAGGAGCGAATGGGCTGTTTTCCTCGTCTTCGGCCAGGCACATCGAGAACTTGCCCGGGTGACCCATGAGGGCCATGTCACTGGTGCCAGAGCGACCGCCCCCGATATTGATCATGGCCAGACGCAAGGCCCGCCCTATCGACGCATTGGCGCGGTAACCCGGGCCCAACGCACCGAAGCCACCGTGGATCCCACCACACCAGTGCCGGGCTGGCCCGTTCACGATGATCAGCGGCGCAATTGCGTGGGTGGTCGCCTGCATCTCGGTCAGGTCGAATCGGGTATCGAGCACGGCCCGGGCTGCAGCGACAACCACCGGAGCATGATCTGGCAGACAACCGGCCATGACGGCGGCAGTCCCCAGCTTCTCGACCGTGCACTCCCCCATATTGGGCCCCATCGCGCCCAACACCAGATCGGCGTCGTACCCGGTGGCCAACACCATGCGGGCTACTCGCTCGGGTGTGGGAATGACCACTGGTAGGCCGTCGGTACAGCCCATCTCGTGGAGCTGCTCGAGTGCCTCCAGCTCGGTATCGGCCGTGAGCGGTGCGCTGCTCACTCGCTGCGCTCTGCTTCTCCGCGCCAGGCAGCCAAAATGTGCGGCACCATGGAGTCGGCGATCAAGGCCATGTTGGCCACACCCGTGCCCGCCACCGGGTGGGGAAGTTTGACCCGGGGGACATCGGGCAAGCCGACCGACCGGGCGATGAAGTCACCTTGGGCCCAGAACTCTTGAGTGACCAGGGCAATCGCAGGCACGCCTCGTCGAGCAAGTCTTACGCCGTCACGCACGGTGCCGGTGGTGCAGCTTCCTCAATGGCCATAGGCGGCAACAACCGCTTGGCAGTCGCTCACGACTTCGTCGAGCATGTCGTCGGAGATGACCGCCGATGCATTGTGCTTGTTCCACCGTCGAAACGATGCATGAGGTACCGCTACAGCCAGCGCCTTCTCGACCTGATCCAGGAACTCTTCGGAGTCGGGAAAGCCGTTGGCCACCAGACCCACGGTCAACGGAGCGGCTTCGGCGTCGACGCTCAACTCGTAGGGTTCTACGGGCGCGCCTGGCTCGGATCGAGGATCGAGGAACGTGATCATGGTGTGCCTTTCGGTCGTGCTTCGAGCTTAGATCGTGGCGCGCAGCCTGTCGCGAGCCTGCTCGACGATCCGCGTCACGACCTCGCCCGCCCCCGGAACATCGTGCATGGCGGACACGCCTGCTCCTGCGTAGAGCGGACGTAGTTGATCATCGTCGGCTTTGGCGGCAGCGCCGAACAGATCGCGACCCAGCGCAGATTGCAGCAGTCCTGGCGGCGTCTCGGTACCGGATTCGTCCCACCGTTCAGTGAACTCCGACACCAGTACCCGTGCCCATTGACCGGTGAAGCCGTCGGTCATGGTCGTGGCGCGCTCGCCGGTGGTCATGCGTTGCTTCCATACCGGCGACGCCAGTGACTCTTTGGTGGCCACGAAGCGGCTACCCAGCAGCACGCCGTCGGCCCCCAGCGCCAGCATGGCAGCGAGGCCTCTGCCATCGACGATGCCGCCAGCAGCAACGACGGGCACACGCGAGCCGACCTGGTCGATCACGAGCGGCACTAAGGTCAAGGTGCTTTGACCAATGGCGTCGCCTTTGCTTCGCTTGGTGCCATAGCTGCGATGTCCACCGGACTCGGTGCCTTGGGCGACTATCACGTCGGCACCATTGGCTGCGGCGGCGATGGCGTCTTCGACGGTGGCGACCATGGCGACCACCTTGGTATCTGCCTGGTGGAACCTCTCGACCAGTTCTGCCTCGGGTACCCCAATGGCTGCCGAGAAGACGGGGATTCGCTCTTCGATCATCACCTCGAGTGCCGCGTTGACCAGATCAGGACCAGCATCGGGCCGGGCGACGGTCGCAGGAAGATCGAATCTGGGCCGGAACTCGTTCAGCACACTCTGGGAACCCCGGATGATGTCGTCGGGCACCTGCGTGGCATCGGGTGGCGTGCGCACGTCGTCGTGCAGCCAGATATTGACGCCGAAAGGCTTGTCGGTTTTGGAACGAATCTCGTGAATGGCGTTACGGACCTGATCGGGTTGCAGTCGCAGCGCCGCCAGAACTCCCAGTCCACCGGCGTTCGATACGGCCGCAGCCAGCTCGGATCCCGCTACACCGCCCATGCCCGATTGCAACACCGGGGCGCCGATACCCAACACCTGCTGCAGCCGAGGGCTCAGCGATTTGAGCGAGCTGGCGGTCACGGATTGCTTCCCAGAATCAGGGCGGCGCACTGATCGGCGGCGATCGCAGCCCGTTGGGCCAGGGTCTCGGTCGATGCGCTGCTGATCGGATGGTCGATGGTGACGAACGGAAACTCTGGCGCGCCCAGCACTTGCGCCATCAGCTCAGCGGCGCTCACGAAACGTTCGGTCATGATCGAGACCGCCGGGCGGCCGGTACGTTCGGCGGTGACTGAATCATGCAGACTGCACGACGAGCAGCTGCCTCAATCGCCGATGCCCGAGATCACTGCCTGCCAGTGCTTGGTGGCATCGATGATGTCGTCGCCGGCGGGCGCGCTGTAGTTCGCCTTGACCAGTCGTTCGACGCGGTGAACGTCGTAGGTCGATTCCAGATGCTGAGCCAGCGCGTCGAAGAAGCGTCCGGTGCCCTGCTTGCCGTTGGAGATGATGCCCACGGTTGTGCCCGCCAGGCTGGCAAGCCGCGGCGAGCTCGCAAAGTCCGACGGGCCTTCCTCGTACGTCGGATCAAAGATTTCAACAGCCATGATCAACAGTCAACGCAAGCTCCAACCGCAACGGTCGCCGCCCGTGATTTATGGCCGAGCCACGGTGGGATGACGGCGCCGAAGCCGCCGGCGGGGCCACCTGCTGCCACCACCAGCAGGTCTGCTGGCGCGGTGAGTGCGTGATAGGTACGGTCGGCCTTGTCGCGGACAACAGACCCTTTGCCCACGCTCGCCCATTCGCCTCGCTTGATGTGGGCTCGTTCGAACACATAGTTGCGGATGTCGGCCTTGGACCAGCTGGCGGCGTCGAAGTGCTCGCGAAGCTGCGGTGGAATCACCACGACATAGTTGCCGGGCCAGATCGAATAATGACGCATGTTCGCCTGGATCTCGGCGACGAAGGTGTCCAGGATCTGCTCGGGCTGGGTGGTCCACTCGTTCATGATCTGGCGGGGGGCCATGGCGGCCAAGGCGGTCACCGCTGACACGTGCGGGTCGCCCAAGCGCTCGTGGGCGAGCGAGAGCCATGGAGTGTGCTCTTCGTCTTCGGCGATGCAGTAGCTGATCTTGCCCGGGTGGCCGAACGTGGACCGATCGATCTCGCCCGGGCGAGCTTCGAACAGGTTGCCGAGCACCAGACGCACACTGCGCCCGATGCAGTTCGATGCTCGGTCGCTGGGACCGAGCGCATTGAACGTTGGTTCCATGCCGACCTCGTGACGGATCGGCCCGTTGACGACCAGCAGCACGGCACAACCACCGGTACTGGCGGTTGCGCCATGAAGCAGAAACGGCTCTTGCAACATGGCGGTGATGGCCGTGACCACCACCGGAAAGTGCATCGGCAAACAACCAGCCATCACGGCATTGATTGCCAACTTCTCGGCCGTGACCGCTCGCTGCCGCACAGGTTCCACGCCGACAAGATGATCCGCAGGTAACCCGGCCCAATCGAGACACGCCTGGATGGCATCGGCGGTGGGCGCAACGATCGGCAGGCCGTCGGTCCAACCGCGACTGTGAAAGAACTCTTGGGCATCGTGCACGCTGTCGATCGCGTGGCGCTTGGACGTCAGGGTCATGATTCGCAACCGGGCGGTACTTGGGAACCGCCGGGCAGATACACCCCACCGGACAAGCCGGCCCAGGTCTCGCCGCGTGTAATGGCGTCAGCTTGCGCTTCTGCGGACTGCAGACAGATGTGCATTGCTTTCAGCTCTCCCTGGCAACGGGCAATCGGTTGCGCAAGTGTGGCGCCGTCTCGGTTTCCGATGACGCTCGACATGATGGCGGCATTGCCACGATCGAGCAGCTCGAGATGGTCGCGCGCGCCGATGGTGACGTTCACGACGTCGGCTCTGCAGCCACATGATCGGAATGGGCGGCGATGGCCGATGCACGGGTCGGCTCTTCGTGCAGAGCGTCGGCCGCTCGATCGTTCTCGTTGATCTTGGCCAGGATCGCCTGCCCCGCTCGGTCGAAGTACTCGCGATGTTCACGAACGAACGTGTTGCTCTCGCGGAAGTCGTTCAACATGCCGTTCACCTCGGGCAACACATAGCGGGCCACCATGTCCCAGCTGCGCGCTATGGCTTCGGGATGGGCGAAGTCGTTCACGAACCCGACGACCGTGCCGAAGCCGCCGGCGAGTTCGTACATGTCGCGGATCGCCTGGATGAGATCATCGGGCGTGCCGACGAGCACGCCACCGTCGTCGGTCAGGTTGTCGAATGTCTCGGCTGGTGTGTCCCAGGCAACGGCGCCGGGCCGTTGCAGTGTCCCCACGTTGTACTCGCCATGCCAGCGATGCAGCCCCTGCATGGCTTCGGCTCGAGCCTGTTCACGGGTCTCGGCAATATGCCAGTTCATGAGCACCCGCCAGTTCGACCGGTCCATCGTCTGGCCGTGCTTTTCGGCCGACTCCTCGGCAAAGCTCCACTGCAGCGGCAGCGCGGCCAGACCCGCTGTCGACATGGAACCGATCGACAGGATGCCCATGCCGTACTTGCCGGCCAACGTCATGCCTGAAGGGCTGATCATTGACGCCACCGTCTGCGGGATCTCGCCCCGTACCGGCAACAACTGCAGCTTGGCGTCATACAGATTGAACCAGTCGCATTCATAGGTCAGGCGTTCACCGGCGAGTAGTCGCCGCACCACCCCGATACCTTCGTCTTGGCGGTCGCGCAACAACATGGGGTCGATGCCCAGCATGTGTGCGTCGGAGGGAAGCGCACCCGGGCCGGTTCCCAGAATGGCCCGACCATTCGACATGTGATCGAGTTGCACGATGCGCTGCGCCACATGGAACGGGTTGTGATACGGCAGCGAGACCACGCCGGTACCCAGGTTGATGCGATGGGTTCGTTCTCCTGCGGCCGCCAGGAACATCTCGGGCGACGGGATGACTTCCCAGCCGGTCGAATGATGCTCGCCGCACCAGAACTCGTCGAAGCCGAGCTGATCGAGCTGTTCGACCAGCGCCAGGTCTCGGCGGTATTGCAATATTGGATTCTCACCAATTGGATGATGCGGTGCGAGAAAGGCACCGAATTTGATGGGCCGCATCTAACTGGTCTACTCGATCAGCACCGTTGGCTGACACTCAAGCGATGCCGAGCTGCAGCTGGACGGGCTCGTCGGGAACCTCGGTAGCGGGCTCTTGGTCGTCGACGGGTTCGAGCTGCAACGCATCGTCGTTGTCGTTGTCGTTCTCGGCATGGCCATGGTGGCCCGGGCCCGCATCTGCGCCGGTGAACGCCTCGGCGCGGTACTCGCGCACCACATCGGCATCGGCCAACGTGAGGCGAACGTCGATGTCGGCTTTGGGAGCCACATCGGGGCAGAAGCGCAAGCTCGCCGACACCAGGCTCTCGTTCACCGCCGCCATGACCCTGGTGGCGTCGTCGCTATCGCATTCGACCACGACCGAATCGTGCACTGTCTGCACCGGCCATGCCGACTCGATGTGCTGCAGCCGTTCGTGAAGCTCGGCGTATGCCACCAGCATGATGTCGGCGACGCCGCCCTGAATGGGTGCGTTGCGCCAGGCGTTGACCATGGCCGAAACGCGCTCTTTAGCGGCTCGGGTGAGATAGGCGTGGGCCACGTCGTCGCCGCAGGCCGCGGCTACTGCCTCGATATAGCGGCGGCGCAGGGACCGGTCTTCGAACTGGCGATTGAGTTCCTTCTCGCTCATCGGCTCACCCCGGCGGTGGAGCGTGAGATGATGTTCCTCGGCGAAATGCGTGCGCAGGTTGATCAGGGGCTGCGACACCCCGCCGACGGCATCGATCGTGGCGACAAGAAACAGCCGATCGACGTGCAGATTGAACTGCTGGCGTCGCCCCGCCACCGTGTAGCTCGAGAACGTGAACGGCTCGCCATCGTGTTGCAGAGCAACCGCTGCCGAGTAGCCCAGCACCCACTGCACCATGTCGATCTGCTCTGGCGAGGCATCGCCGGCCCGGCCATGCAAGATCCCAGCGATTTCCTCGGCCGAAGGCCACCGCCGGCGACTCTGGCGGAACTCGCGACGCACGCTGTTGATGTCACCGAAATTGCGTGACAGCCGCAGCGTGAGCGGCCAGTCGATTGCGCCGACGACACGATCGCGAACCTGTTCGATTTCGGCGATTCGCGCTTCGGCCCACGCAGCGGTGCCCGGATAGGTCTGGCGATACTTGGCCAACAACTCGCGGCCTTGGTCGAGGGTGGTCGGCGTGCCGTTGCCGGTGAGCGAGCGCGCCAACGCCGCAGCACCGGTGCCATAGGCGATTCCGAAGTTCAGGGCTTTGGCGATCTGGCGCAGTTCTTTGAAGCGGCCCGGATCGGTCTGAGCCAGCGCAGTGGGGTCGAAACGAAACATCGATGCCGCAGTACTGACGTGCACGTCCTCGCCCCGAGCAAACGCCGCACGTAGCGGCACGTCGTGGCTGACCTGGGCCAGGAATCGCAGCTCGGCCTGACTCAGATCGGCGTGAACGAACACCCGATCGTCAGACGCGGGGCGAAAATACGGCTTCATACGAGGCGAGAAGTTCTGGGCATTCGGGTTGCGGCTGGCCAAGCGTCCCGTGTTGGTGCCGACCACCTGCAGGTACTGGGGTCGCATGCGGCCATCGGCGTCGATGTGTTCGTGGATCGACTCGCCATAGGTGGTCAGGATCTTGGCGCAGTTACGGAAGTCGAGCAGCGTGTCACACAACTCGCCGCCGATCTCTCGCAACACCCCGGCGGTTACCGAGTCGGTGTCGCCCAACAAGCGTGCTCGACCGTACCGGTTCTTGGTCCAGGCCCGCACCTGTTGCTCGGCCCAGTCGTTCAATGCCCGACGTACCTGCACGTCGGAGGCAGGATTCCAGGTGGGTTCGATGACCTCGTCGAACAAGGTGCCCTGGCCCCCACCGGTCAGGTCTGCCAGTGCGCCCAGCGCCGCTCGGTGCTGGTGGCTGACTTCGTCGAGTTCGGTCTCCCAGCCCTCCCAGTCGAAGGGCAGGCCGGTGCGTTCCATCTGGTCGAGGAACGGACGGGCCCGGTTCTCGATGTCACAGATCTGATCTAGTCCAGCAGCGGTGATCTCGAGACGAATCGCGTCGCCGACCCACAGCGTCTCCACCGCATCAGCAGCGGAGTAGCGCACCTGCTCTGCGGTCAGATCATCGGTAGCGGTATACGACAGCTGCACGGTGCCCTTGCCTACGGCTTTGAAACCGAGATAGTGCTCGGTCGCCCACGCCAGGCCGTGGTACCAGCTGAAGCCGCTTCGACCCTGGAAGAGCAGTGCGTCGGCGATCTGGGCATCCCACCACATGAGATCGTGGGTGGTGCTGCTCGATTGCCATACGGCCCGGTCCATTACACGGGCGTCGAAGTTGGCATTCCAGGCGTCGGCGGTGACACCACGAAGTAGCGGCGCAAGCAGGGTGGGGTCGACGTCGCGAGCGTCGATGACAAATGCTTGCTCTACGCCGGCAGCGTCGCGAGTCGCGACCGAAGCCACACGCAGCTGTTGGGCCATGGGGCCATCGATGGGCGTCTCGGTGTCGATCGCAACCCGCACCGCTGATTGGAGTGCGGCATCGAGGAGCGGCAGGTCGACTGCGGCGCTGATGAAGGTGCACGGCACATCGGCCGGGTCACGCGTCATCGCCGAGGTCGTCTCCGTTGCGGTGTGCTCCATCCAAAAGCGACCTTAACGGACGGGTATGACATGCGCGTCCACGAAGTCGACGATCAACGCCACCACGGCGTCGGGGTCGTCGTGGTGCATGATGTGGCCGAGACCCGACACGATCTGCGACGAGGCGTTGTCGCCGATGGCAGAGGCAGTCAGATGGGCTTGTGCCTCAGATGCGTACTGGTCATTGACGCCTTGGGCTACCAACGTGGGCACATCGATGCTCGCCAACTCAGGTCGGATGTCCCAAGTGCGAAATGCATCGGATACCCACACACCGCTCCACGCTTCGAACACGGCCTCGGGTGCTTGGTGATGGCGGGCCAGGCCGGCAATGATCCGATCTCTCTCGGCTCGCATGCCGACGATCGACTCGAAACAGATGTCTTCGACCCAGCTGTGCGCGGCTAGAGAAAGAACCGCTCGGGCTCGAGACGACTCGCGTGCTGCATAGATCAACGCCGTACTGCCGCCGTCGGAATGGCCGACCAGGATGGGGTTCGTTGTGCCCGTTGCATTCAACAGATGACCGAGGACGGCCGCTTCACGATGCAACCAGTCGGTCGGCCAGGCACCGGTCGGGGTCGGAAGCGACTCACCATGACCGCTCCGCTCATAGGCCATCACCGTCTTGTTGGTTTCAGCAGCGACGCGTGCCGGGACATCTCGCCACTGGCTGATCGACCCCAGGCCGTCGTGCAACATCACGATGTCGGGCGGGCCGGTCCCCCAGGTCGCAGCCCGCAGACGCAGATCCCCCAGCTCAGGGTGCGAAAGCTCGATGGTGCTGATGTCAGGCTCGCTCGTCACGGTCGCACACATTAGTGTCGGGGTCAGTTTTCGCTGGGGGCGAAGTCGTCCCACTCTGGCGCACGCTCGATAGACGGCGGCGGTGCAGGTTCGGGGTCGTCGGGAGTATCGCCAGCTGGTCGCAGTACTGCAGCGGCGAGCACGGTGGTGATGGGCACCGCTGCGACCAAGCCGACCGAACCGGCCAGGGTGCGTACGATCTCGACACCGATCAGCTCGGAGTTCGCCACGATGTCCAGTGATTGATTCGACACTGCGAACAGGAGCAGTAGCGGCATGCTGGCGCCGGCGTAGGCGAGCAGCAAGGTGTTGACCGTCGATGCAATATGGTCACGACCGACCCGAATACCAGATGCCACCAACTCGGTCGTCGGCAATGTCGGGCTGCGATGGCGCAGCTCGGCGACCGTCGATACCTGCGTGACCGTCACATCGTCGAGGGCGCCGAGGGCGCCGATGATTGCGCCTCCGAGCAACAGCGCGCCCACGTCGAGTTCCTCGGCCACGAGAGGCAACAGCAGTGTTTCTTCGGTGGCGAAGCCTGTGAACTGCGCCAGTTCGAAGAACAGCCACGACAGGCCCAACGTCAGACCCAGCGCTCCCAGCGTGCCGGCGAGCGCCACGGTGGTCGTGGGTGTGAACCCATGAGTGAGATACAGGCTGATGAGAGCGATCAGGGCGGCAGCGACCACGGCGACCAGCAACGGGTCCTGGCCGGCCAGCACCGCCGGTGCGACGAAGGCCACCAGAATCACGAGTGTCAGCGCCATGGCCAACAATGCGAACACGCCACGGAACCGCCCAAGCGCAATGACCACGACGGCGAACAAAACTGCAAGCCAGACCAACGATGCTCGACGATCGCGGTCGCTGTAGAAGTAGAACTCCGTAGACGGTTCGTAGCCCAGTATCACCTGGTCGCCAATGGCCAGGTCAGGGATGGCCAGGTCGAACTCGATGTTGATCTGGGGTATGGACACCACCTGGCCGGCGTCGGGACCGTCGTCGACGAGAAAGGTGACGTTTCGACACTCCTGGAAGCGTTCGCTGGTCGAGTAGCTGCAGGGTTGTTCGACGACTCCGTCGACGGTTGCACTGAAGCGATCCGACGTCAGCCCCATTGCCGCCGCGTTCTCCGCAACGGCCTCGCTGGCATCGTCGCCGGGCCACAACGCAATAACACCGACCGCCGTGGCGAGAGCAGCTACCACGACGAACGCCAGCACGGCCTGCAGCACCCGATTGCTGCGCACGGCCTTCCAGCCCCCGGGCACACCATGCTCATGCAGATGACTGTGACCACCACTGTGACCATCCACGTGACCTTGGCTGTAGTGCTGTTCGTCGCCTTCGGCAGCGTCTGTCACAGCTGGCAGGATAGGTCAGCGACGAGGCATGATTGAGGCATGCGAATTTCGGTTTCCATCGGCAGCGCCTACTACGACGGGTCGAACTGGGCCGGTCGACGGCGACAAGGCCGGCGCCGCCGCATCGGTGCCCGAAGAACTTGTGTTGTCGGCGTACATGATCGTTACGGGGTAGGCGTATCAAGTGGACGAAATCTACTTACAAAGTTTCTCTCTTAGTTGCTGGACTCTGGCGATCGCTCGATGTCGCCGACAGCACCGACACCTCACCAAGACCATGTCGAGCTAGTCGCACGCACAACTGACAAAGGCCACAGCGGCGTCGTTCGATGCGTCCGTCGTGCGGCCGGCGCCCGATGAATATTCGCCTGGGTCGAAGGCGAGAAGGGTCATCTTGGAGGATGAGCGTTACTGGCTGAGTGGTGGTCGATCACTCATCGCCCAGTTCGCGCAAACCGCAATGTGTTCGATCGGAATCCCTCCGTAGCTGGCCAGACTGATGAAGCAATCGCCGTCGATCTCGGTAACACCGGCCCATGCGGGGAATCCGTTTACGCTGACCCCTCTGAACTCGACAGTTGTATCGCCAACGGCGATTGTGCGATCGCCAGAGTCCAGCAATCAGGCAGATTCGGGACGCTCGTGTTGGCCTTACCGGGACGTTTCGGGCGGATGTTCCCCAACTCCATAGCTGGTGAAAGCTGTACTTTTTCTTGTCGTTTGTCACCCGCAGGTGGTGTTTGCGGGATCCTATTGGTGTGCAGGTTGCCCAGGTTGCAGAGTGTTACGAGAAGCATGCTGATGCACTCGTTCGCTTTGCGGCCACTCTTGTTGGGTCAGCCGATGCTGAGGATGTTGTGTCAGAGGCAGTTGTTGCAGTGTTGCGTTCGGCGACTGACGAGGTGAATGACATGGGAGCGTACTTGTATCGGGCTGTGGTATCGGCAAGCGCGAAGCATTGGCGTTCGCAAAACCGCCGGCAAGCGCGGGAGAGGCGCGCCGTCATGGGTGCGCCTGTGCCTGCTGACCGGTCGGTTGACTCGCGAATTGCCGCTGCGCTTGATCGGTTGAGTGCTCAACAACGCGCGGTGGTGCATTTGACGTACTGGGAGGATCTGACTCCGAGCATGGTTGCGGAACGACTTGGAGTTTCTGATGGCAGCGTGCGTCGACAGTTGGCGCGGGCCCGGAAGCGATTGAGGGAGTGTCTTCGGTGAGCATTGATGATCAGGAAAGCGTCGCGGTGCGCAAGGTTTTGGAGCGGCTTGGGGATGAAGCTGTACCGGCGCCGGCTTTCGAGCAGCTGCGGCTATCGCCGACCAGCGCACCGAGCACGACCAAACGTGTGGCAGTAGTTGTGCTGATGTCTCTGGCGACGGTGATCGGCCTGGGTTTGGTCGCGCAATGGGTTCGCCTCGACCCGTCAATTGAGACGGCCACTGCGGACCCTGAACCCGAGAGCGCGGCTCGGCCGTCTGTGGTGCCAAGCAGCGACGCTTTCGAAGTGCCGGGTGGGTTCCGTCCGCCGCGCTTTCAGGTCGATGATCACGTGGTCTACCCAGTCACGTTGCTCGACGGTTCTCGTGTCGCTCTGTGGTTGTCGGATCGGTTTCTGTTCGATCCCGATACCTACACACAGAGTGCTGGCCTCATGGCCTCCGATGGTTCGTTACCGTGGATTCGGGTCGACGTAGAGAACTGTGTCGGGTGCCGACAGGGTCACACTATGCAGGTTGGACCGTGGCAGATTGTGGCGACGGGAGACGGGCTGACCGATGAGGTGTGGGGTGAGTACAGCGAGTTGATTGAGACGTTTCCGACCAAGGACGGCTACTTGCGATTTGGTGGCGACGTCACGGTTACTCCGGGTGATTCACCGGACGTCGTGCTGCAAGACGGAGGGCTTCGTGTCAGTGTCTTCGCACGCGAGTGCGCCAGTGGTCCCTATGTAACTCAGACAGCACGAGGCTTCCAGGCATCAAACCTCGAAGCAGCGGCGGCGATAGGTCTTTGTGCGGAGGATGATCAGCTTGAGGTTTGGGTACCGGATTCGATGAGCGACTCGGATCTCGATGCAGTCTTGTTCGACTTGGTCGAGTTCGGTCCGTTGACGCGCGGTCGCCGCGGGTTCGCTTCTACAGGCCCGGCCCGTAACAGTGAGGTGATTGTCACGAGTGGGAGGTTCATGGAAGACCGACTGATTGGCTATGAGGGGTCCAACACCCGGCCGATATGGCATGGCGCCACCGGGGCAGGATCAGCGTTCATACTCGGGACAACGATGGACACGGTCGTAGTCGCAGGCGACAAGGGTCCGGTCCAGGGCATTCGGATCCTTGATGGTTCCAAAATTTGGCAAGTGGAGCTGGAGGAAGGCGAGTCTCCGGGGATCGCCCGGATGCACGCAGCATCTGACTTTTTCGTTCTGCCTTCGTCGTTCAAAATGGAGGGGGCAACAGAGGCGCCCCGGGTGCGAGCTATGGACGCAGGGACCGGGTCGGTGCTTTGGACAACGTCGTTGAGTATGGGCACAGAACTCGTTGGCGCTCGGCCAACTGTGACCGGTTCGCTGGTACTGGTTGCAGACACGGTGTCCCAACCCGGTAGCGCAGTGTCGAGTTCGGTCCACGCCCTTGATCGAGACAGCGGGGAGGTCGTTTGGCAGTTTGATCTTGAAACTAACGAGCAGGGATCTCACACCCAGGAGATCGTCACCGACACAGACTCGGCCTACGTCACAAGTGGTGCTGGCACCGTGTTCGCCATGGACCTCGACACAGGGACAGAGAAATGGCGGGTCACGGGAGTAGGCGCGTTGAACGAACAGCTTCAGCTCAGAAATGATGTCGTTGTCTCGGGCAGCAACTGCTTGGATATCGAGACTGGAGCCCGCATTGGATGCGTCGCGTCTCCGGTCACGCCTGAAGACGAAACGCCGCCAGCGGCCGTGCCCGGTGTTGGTGGGTCGACCGATGATGTCGCGTTGTTGTCGTCGATGGCTCTCGACTTGCCAGAGTGGCTCGAAGCCCGAGGGGGCCACTCGGTGAGCTGGACCGGGTCAGAACTGATTGTGTGGGGAGGTTGGTCCAATGAGAGTGCCACAATTTCCTACGCAGACGGCGCGGCCTACGACCCTCAATCCAATACTTGGCGTCGGCTAGCTCCGGCGCCGCTCAGTGGCAGGGCGTACCACACTGCTGTGTGGACAGGTGATCAGCTTCTCGTCGTTGGCGGCCAGACCCGTCCGGGCGAGGTAGTTGATGATGGTGCTTCCTATGACCCAATTGCGGACAGCTGGTCAGAGATCGCCTCCGTTGGGGAAAGCCATGAAGCTACTTCTCCGCCTCCGGTGGAGGGAGTGTGGACGGGTCAGCAGCTCGTATTGTGGTATCGAGACCAGGGCATTGTGCGGGCCTTCGATCCAGTACAAGGTTCTTGGAGTGACCTGCCAGATCTCGACCTGCCCCGAGCTGAGGTTTTGGGAGCACTTCGCTGGACGGGTTCAGACTTGGTGGCGTTGGCCGGAGACGGTCCGGGAGCAATGTGGGCAGCGACGCTGCGACCGAGCATCGCCAGCGAGTGGTCAGAACTTCCCCCGGTAATTTTCGAGCGACCCGGCGCTTCAAGTGATCCGTTTCCATCGAACTCCGCAGTGGCCAATGGGCAGCTTGTCGTGTGGTCTCGTAGCGGTCGTGACGCGCCGACGTTCGTGCTCGATCTCGACGAGAAACTCTGGACTGAGATTCCCACAGTGCCGATCAATCCCTGCGAGGGACACGTTGAGCCGCTCAGCTTGGGAGCCAAGATTCTCGTGATGGACACCTGCGGCAATGACGATGCCGGGGGCGCCGCCATCTATGACGCAGAGACACGGTCGTGGGAGGTGCGCGACACTGGGCCGACTGGCCGTGCGAACCTGGGCGAAGCAGTCTGGACGGGAAACGAGGTGCTCGTCGCCGAGACAACCTGCTGCTACGGCTCGGGCAATCAACCTTTCCAGTGGTCTGGCAGCCGGTATCGATGTGTTGATGCAGCGGTGGAGGAGGTCCTCGCAGACTTCTTTGACGCCGTGAATGCTCGTGACAGCTCCCTTGCGCGCGACAGTCTGGTGGGCGAGCAGTCAAACTTCCTCTGGTTCAGCGACATACTCCACGAACCAGCGCAGGGCGAGAGTCTCGAGGCCAGTTTGCTCGCGAACATCGAGCCCCAACTCCAACAGCTCACCGGACGCGGCGAAACCTTTGAGCTTGGCGAGATCCAAGTCGTTGGCCAAGACAATGCTCCCGGACTCGTGGAGTTCAACTACCGCCTCGAGCGATTGAGCGGCGACGGAACGCTGATCACCGGAGGAAAGGGCGCACTTAACTGCGAACTGAACCAGTTCGCTCTGCTCGTAATTGGCGGTTGACCAGCTTGAAGACAGACTCGCCGGCGCCAGCACTATGGAGTCGCCGAATAGGTCCAGTGATGCGGTGCCAGGAGAAACCTCACCTGCCGAGCCCGAGTTGCCGGCTCGCCCGAGGAGTGCGCCCAGGTTGGACTTCGACTAACACTGATTAGTGGAAGCCCGCGTGTCCGACCAAGCGGCAGGCGTGAACTGCCTGCGCCTCGGGACCCAGGGCAAGACCGCAACCGAACCGATCGCCCACCTCGAACAGACAGTCGATCTGATCCGCTCGGCCACAGCCGAGTAGCTAGCCGCTCGTGAAAACGAACGAGCTGTCCATGTCCTCTTCGATGGCATGGATGTGGTCGATATAGGCGTGGAACCCGCCGTTGTAGTTGCCGTCTTGACGACGGTTCTCCTGGCCTTCGAAGTTGTAATAGCCCGGCGTGCATTCGGCGTTGCGGTTGGTCTTGCCCCGGTGCGAAATGACTTCTTGCACCCACCATTCCTCGGCCGCCCGGCTCACGTCGACGGTGTCATAATCGTGGTTGCGGACATAGTCGATGACGTTGGCAATATGGTCGCCCTGGACCTGCAACAGGTCGGTCAGGTTGAACTGGAACGAGGCCTGGTAGCCACCCATGATGAACATGTTCGGGTAACCCTGTGAGTGGATGCCGACCAGGGTGCGAATGCCGTTGGTGTACTTCTCGTTGAGTTCCACCCCGCCTTCGCCAACGATGCGGTTGTAGATACCGGTCTGCTGCACTTCGAAGCCGGTGGCGTAGATCAGCAGGTCGACTTCGTACTCGACACCGTCGAAGATCGGCCCCTTGGGACCGATCTGGGTGATGCCCTTGCCCTTGGTGTCGACCAGATGCACGTTGGGCCGGTTGAAGGTCGGCAGGTACTCGTTGTGGAAACACGGTCGCTTGCACATGAGCATGTACCAGGGCTTGAGTGCTTCGGCCGTCTCGGGGTCTTCGACTGTTTCGTCGATGCGCTGATGGATGCGCATCATGGCATCGATGTTGGCGTTCTCCTGGCGCCGCACTTTTTCTTCTTGGGTGATGCCCTTGAGGTCCTTGCGCTTCTCGGCCTGGTAGCGAAACTTGTCGATGATCTTCTGGCGGCGCTTGCCCTGCCATCCCGGCTGGAGCTTGTCGGCCCAGGCCGGGTCGGTCTCCCAGTCGTCGCGAATGTCGATCGACGACGGCGTGCGCTGGAACACGTGCAGCGACTTGGCGTTGGCTCCCACATTGGGCACGATCTGCACTGCGCTGGCACCGGTGCCGATGATGCCGACACGAAGATCCGACAGATTCTCCAGGTCGGCGCCGGTGAAGTCGTAGTCCCAACGCGAGGTGTGAAACGACGTGCCTTGGAACGTCTCCATTCCGTCGATCAGGGCGAGCCGAGGTTTGGCCAGGGTGCCATTGGCGCAGATCACGAAGCGGGCGCGCATGGTGTCGCCTCGGTCGGTCGTGACCTCCCAGATCTGGTCGGTCTCGTTCCAGATCGTGGAGTTGACGGTGGTCTGGAAAACGGCCAGATCGTAGAGGTCGTATTTGCGGGCAATGGCCTGGCAGTGAGCGAGAATCTCGGAACCACCGGCGTAGTGACGAGTGGGTACGTAGTCCATCTCGTCGAGCAGCGGTAGATAGTCGTAGCTCACGACATCGCAGGCAACTCCGGGATAGCGGTTCCAATACCAGGTGCCGCCGACGTCGCCGCCACGTTCTACGATACGGATGCTCTCCACACCGCGCTGGCGGAGCCGGGCCGACGTCAGCAGCGCCGAGAAGCCACCGCCGATGAAGAGCACTTCGACTTCGTCGTCGATGGGTTCACGCTCGATCACCTCTTCGGTGTAGGGGTCCTTCTCGTAGTCGGCGAACTCGCCGTCGAGGGCGCGGTACATCTCGGTCCCCGGCGGGCGATAGTCCAGGCGTAGCTCTCGCTGCTCGGCGTATTTCGACTTGATCTCGTCGTAGTACTCCTGGGGCGGGCGCTCTCGCTTGTCGTACTTGGAGATGTCCGCGTTCATCTGAAAACTCGCCGACAGGTCCTTGTTGTCTGTCTTGCCGTCTGCCATATATGCAGTCTCGCGCAGAGTCGACCCCATCCCAGAACCCGGTGCCAGCCTCAACCAGGGCCACGTGTAGAGTCGGCCCATGGGGCAAGCACCGAAGCCACTGGCCGGCATCAGGGTTCTGGATCTGTCACGAGTGTTCGCTGGTCCGGTCTGTGGCCGCATACTCAGCGACCTGGGCGCAGACGTGGTCAAGGTGGAACCACCCGAAGGCGACGTCACCCGGTTGTGGGGCCGAAAGGCCGCCGGACTCAGCACGTATTACGTGCAACAGAACGTGGGCAAGAAAAACATCTGTGTGGACCTGCGCCAAGCGGGCGGCCCGGCGTTGATCCGCAAGCTGGTCGAACATGCCGACATTGTGGTCGAGAACTTCCGCCCCGGTGTGATGGCCAAATACGGCCTGGACTATGACTCGCTCAAAGAGGTCAAGTCCGACCTGGTGATGGCATCGATCAGCGGCTTCGGCCAGCAGGGACCCGAATCGGGACGAGCCGCGTATGCCGCGATCTTGCACGGCGAAGCAGGTGCCATCGACGTGAGCAAGGGTGTCGCTGCCGCCCACGACGTGAGCTTCAGCGCCGCCGACGTGCTGAGCGGCATGCACGGCGTCATCGGCCTGTTGGCGGCGTTGCGCGTGCGTGACCAAACCGGCATCGGCCAACATGTCGACATTGCCATGATGGACGTCATGACGTTCTCGAGCGATGGCGCGCAGGCCATCCTCGACGACGTCGGCCACGAGCCACGCGGCGCCCAGCTGTTCGAGGCTGCCGGTGGCCCGATCCTGCTCGCGGGTGAGACCAAATGGTTTTGGCATCAGCTCAGCAAGATCCACGGCTTGGTCGACCCAGGCAGCTCCGAACGATCGGGGCCCGAGAAGAAGGTCGACCGCAACCAGATCATCGAAACGTGGATGCAGAGTTTTGCGGATCGAGCATCACTCGTCGCCGCGCTCGACGAGGCCAATCTGGCGTGGGGCAACTTGCGCAACCTGGGCGAAGTGCTCGAATCGCCCACCCTGAAGCATCGCGACACGATTGCCACCATTGACAATCGCGATGGCGGCACCCGGCCGATCGTCCGATCGCCGTACAAGATGTCGGCCAGCGAGACCCGTGATCCGGGAACCGTTGCCTTGCAAGGCGAGCACAACCACGACGTGCTCGTCGACTGGCTCGACATGTCACTCAGCGATGTTGACCAACTCGTTACCGACAAGGTCTTGCTGCAAGACGAATGGGCCGCCCAGATCAGCTGACTTTCTGGCGGCGGACCAGCATGGCCAGCGCGATCAGCACCACCGCCATGCCTGCGATCTGCACGACGTTGACGCTTTCGCCGTCGAGCAGCAGTGCGGCGACAGCCACGGCCACGACGGGGCTGAACAATGTGAGCAACGACACCATGGTGATCGGCACCCGAGCGTGCGCCCAGTTGATCAGCAGGTGGCCGGTCCCCGGTGTGGCCACCATGGCCACCACCCACCACCATTTCCCAGGACCCGGGTCGAGTGTCCCAGAGAATACCGCCGCAACGGGAAGCATGATCAGCGAGCTGAAGATCAGCGACAAGCCCTGATACTCGACTGCACCCAAGCTACGTCGAGCGGTTTTCGAATTGACGAAGTACAGCGTCCAGCTGCCCAGCGCCCCCATGGCAAGCAAGTCACCGCGTGGGCTCCACGAGGGTGAGTCGGTGGACCCGAACACCACTAACGCAACTCCAGCCAGCGCAACGATCGAAAGCGTTATCTCTCGCCGGGTCACGACTTCACCGAATCTCTTCGAAAAGAAGAACAAGATCGCCACGGGTTGCAGTGCGATCAGCATGGTGGCGTTGGCCACGGTGGTGAGTTGGATTGCCGAGAAGAAGAGTCCCAGCTGCACTCCGAAGATGAGGCCACCGGGTGCTGCGGTGCGCAACGCCTGCTTGCTGATTCGTCCGCCCAGGGCGACAAAGAGCCCGACGTAGAGCACAGCCGCCAACCACGACCGGTGCAACGCCATCACCGGTCCAGCCACGTCGGAGGCCTTGGCGATCACACTGCCCACGCCCATCAGTGTCACGGCTGCGGTGGTCGCCAACACGCCCTTCGGGTCACTTGCCGTTGTGGTGCTTACGGTTGCCGTCTTGGTCACTGCCACCAGCTTGCCCGATGGCAAGGCGCAGGACCATGATGGGTCATGCGACTAAATGACAAAGTGGCCATCATCACCGGCGCCGGCAGCGGCATCGGGGCCGAGAGCGCCCGCCGCTTCGTCGAAGAAGGCGCACGAGTGCTGATTGCCGACATGCAAGACGACAAGGGTCAGGCCGTGGCCGACGAGTTGGGAGACGCCGCCGAGTTCTTGCATGTCGATGTGTCCCAAGAACAGCATGTGGAAGCAGCGGTGGCCGAGGCCGTCGCCCAGTGGGGAAAGCTCGACATCATGTTCAACAACGCCGGCTTCGGCGGTGCGCTGGGATCGATCGAGACCACCACCGTCGACGACTTCGACATCACCTTCGATGTGTTGGTCAAGGGGGTGTTTCTGGGAATCAAGCACGCCATTCCGGCCATGCGTGCCGCCGGCGGTGGCGCCATCATCAACACCGCATCGGTGGCAGGACTGCAGGCGGGCTACTCCCCTCACCTGTACAGCGTGGCCAAGTCAGCAGTCATCCACATGACCAAGTCGGTGGCACTCGAAGTCGGCCAGGACAACATCCGCTGCAACTGCATCTGCCCCGGCATCATTGCCACCCCACTGGCCGCTGGTCATCCCAAGACCACCGATGAGCAGCTGCAGAAGCTCAAAGGCGCGTTGGGAAAGACACAGGTGCTCGGCAAGATCGGGGACCCGGTGGATATCGCCAACGCCGCCGTGTTCCTGGCCAGCGACGAGTCCGGTTTCATCACCGGTCACGCCCAGGTCGTCGACGGTGGCGCCTATGCCGGTAAGCCGTGGGCACGCCAGGGCGACTGGATCACCGCTGACCGCCCGATCAAGATGTATCGGCCCGAAGATCGGTGACCTCGACCAAGAGCACCACGCGGGCGTTGGCCAAGCTCTTCGGCACGTTCCACAATGTGAGCTACTACGCCAGTGAAATGAAGGCGTTCGGCGATAGTGGCCTGCCCGAGTATTGGCGAGCCTACATGGCCTATCGATCAGCGCCCATGGGTCAGGTGCCGGCGTCGGTGATCCAGTCGACGTTCTACAACTTTGCTCCGGCAGTGGTCGAAGCCGCCGTGCCATCGGCTTGGGAGACCACTACGCCGGCTGCGGCCCTGGCCCTGCGAGATGAGTGTGTTTCGCAGGCGCTACGGCGTGGACTGCCCCAAGTCGAGCCCGACGTGGTCGACCAGATCAGCGCACTGGCGCTACCAGCGATTCTCCAGGTCGACGCCGGTGCTCGTCCACTGTTTGCTGCCCACCGAGAGCTTCCGCTTCCCGACGGACCGTTGTTGCGACTGTGGCACTGCGCAACGCTGTGGCGCGAGTACCGCGGCGACGGCCACAACCTGGCGCTGGCGTCGGCGAACGTCGATGGCATCGAGTGTCATGTACTGCTGGCTGGCAAGGGCATCGGCGACCGCCAGATCATCGAGAAGATTCGTGGCTGGAATCAGGACGAGTGGGAGCGGGCCCATCTGCGACTCGTCGATCGAGGATTGCTCGAGCCCAACGGTGACATGAGCGAGCACGGCCGCGAGTTGCGCAACGACATCGAGCTCCATACCGACCAGCTGGCAGCTCCGGCTGTCGATGCCTTGGGCACGAGCGCGGGGCAACACGTACAGGAGTTGCTCGGGCCACTGGTAGCCGAGCTGATCGAGAATGGCCTGGTGGCAGGGCGATGGCCACCCCGTGACACCCCTCGGTCGTGATCGGGTAGCAGGTGACCTGGTAGCACGCGGTGGCACTAGGCTCCGACCGCAGTGGCAACCTGGCGACTTGATCCAGCAACGACGCATCTCAATCACGGCTCGTTCGGCGCCACGCCCATCGAAGTGCTTCACCACCAGCGCCGGCTTCGCGATCAACTCGAGTCGAACCCGGTCGACTTCTTCCAACGCCGGTACCAGCCATTGCTCGAACCTCTCGCCGTGCCCTGGCCCGGTTCCTGAACGCCGATCCCGACGGGCTGGTATTCGTGCCCAACGCCACCTATGGCGTGAACTCGGTGTTGCGGTCGCTCGAACCTGCACTGCGACCTGGGTGTGAGATCGTGATCACCACCCATACGTACAACGCGTGTCGCAATGCGGTGGTCGATACGGCCAAACGGGTGGGAGCGACCGTGGTGGTCGCCGACATTGCCTTCCCCATTGCTGGCCCGTCGCAAGCCTCAGCGGCGGTACTCGATGCCATAACCCCAGCTACCTCCTTGGTCGTTCTCGACCATGTCACGTCGGCCACGGCCTTGGTTCTGCCCATTGCAGAGATCGTGGCCGATCTCGAGCCCGACGTCACGGTGCTCGTAGACGGAGCTCATGCTCCGGGAATGGTCGAAGTCGACATCGCTGCGCTCGGCGCCTCGTTCTACACCGCCAACTGCCACAAATGGCTCTGCTCGCCCAAGGGCGCGGGATTCCTGTGGGTCGACACTTTTCACCGGACGTCGACGAATGCCGCCGCCATCAGCCACGGCTACAACGGCGCGTGGCCCGCCAGCAGTTCGGACTTCCACGCTCGCTTCGACTGGACAGGAACCGACGACCCCACCGCTCGGCTGGCGGTGGCCACTGCGCTGCGGGTCATGGATGAACACCGCCAGGGCGGCTGGTACGGCATTCGACAAACGAACCATGAGCTCGTCCTCGAGGGGCGAGATCTGGTGTGTGAGCGCGTGTACATGGAGCCATCGGCGCCGGATCAGATGACCGGCTCGATCGCGGCGATCGTCGTGCCTCAGTCGTTGGCGTCGCACATGAGTGCCTTCGATCTCGTCGAGCATCTTCACCACCAATGGGCTATCGAAGTGCCCGTGTCGGCCTGGCCTGGTTCCGGCGACCGGGTCATGCGGATCTCGGCTCAGCAGTACAACCAGGTCGCCGACTACGAGCGTCTTGCCACTGCTCTGGGCGACCTCACCGAGTAACCTCTGCCCGTGTCGATCTCTGAACGTTCGTTGGGGTGGCTGCGCTATCTGCACCGCAAGGCCCACACCCCCGACAACTGGGACAAGGGCGGATCGCCACACCCACATTGGGACGATCGTTCCGATCCGCCGATGGCCAGCTGGCATCGCTTCGACCTGGTCGACTCGTCGTACGCCATGGGGCTGATGGCGCATCGCACGCCGGCGTGGACCGAGCCCTACGTGGCCATCCTGGACCAGCTGATCACACGCCACACCGGTTGGTGGTCTGCCGCCGACTGGTTGACCCAGTTCGGTCATGACCCGGATCAGGCCAACTATCCCGACGCCTATCGAGCATTCATCCCGCCCGAGTTGTGGGGCCAATACGACGCACCCGGATGGACGGCCAACGGCATCGAGCCCTACGGCACCCAGATGGATCCGGTGCAGGCGGACGGCATGTTGTTCTACCAGGGGTTCTTCCTGGTGCTGCTCGGCATTCGCTCCATGATCAGCACCGACGATCGCTGGAACCAGCCGTTCGACATGATCCGTGACGGCCAGAACACCTTCACCTGGACCCACTCGCAGATCGCCGAGAATCTCACGGACCAGTGGCTTGCCGCCCCGATCGGCTGTCATTGAGAGAACACCAAGATCTGGCCATTTTGACTGGCTGGAGCTGGCCTCGGTCTGAGGCTTCACGACAACCGACACGGCACCGACTTCCACGAGCAGGCATTTGAGCCGTGGTGGCAATATGCGCGCCAGCACTACCTGGATCTCGACGAAGACGCCGAGCCCACGCACACCACGCTGTACTACGACCCCGTGCTCGACGTGCACCACCGCATGCCGGTGTCGCTGGCATCGACCACTGCGTACTATGCCGCACCGCAGGTGCCCGACGACGCCCGGCGATTGTTCCTGGCAGCGGCGTCGTCCATTGGTATGTACGACGACCTGGCGGTGCCGTTGCGGCCGTCTCGGGCCTTTGGTTCCTCATTGGTTCTGGCTCGCGAATGGGGCCTGGCGGATCTCGAGGCTCGTTTGGTCACGGCGATCGAGGCGTCGTACGAGCCGACCTGGGACGAAGCGACGGGCGAGTTCACGTGGGGTATGGGGCTGAACGAGCCGCACCCTCGTGGCCAGTTCAACGCCTTCCTGGCTGCGGCCGAAGCAGCTGGCCCGGGCCGCTGGGAAGCGCTGTCGGCGGCTCCCCTCGCTCCTTGCCCTCAGGTGATCGGGGTCGACTTCCCCACCATGGCGCTCGATCGAGCCGAGTGGATCGGCAGCTCGCTGTACCTGGGGCTGGCGCCGCGCTACGAGGACCCCAAGGTCTACACCACGTTCCGCATCGTGGGCGTGGAACCACGCCAATGGGACGTGGCCGGTATCGACGGCGCCATGGTCGACGCCAAGGCCGACGGTGTGGTCGTGCGAGTGCCGCTGAAGAAGGCCACCATGACCTTCACCCCCAGCAGCTACTGAGCTTTGCTCCTGATGGCGTGCCAAGTGGCACATCCGCTGTGTGAACCTGCGCACAGAGCAGGTTTGTCGGGTGGGTGACCATGGGGGTCCACCAGCCGAGGACCATAATGTCACACCCCCGCACTGCCCATCGCCTACGTCTCCTGGCTGTCTGCGCAGCCATATGCGCGCTGTTCGCATCAGCGTGTAGCAGCTCGGCCACCATCACTGCGGCTGAACCGACATCGTTCGATC